>Ga0207416_1001996_pt1 | contig 23936 bp, 20 predicted proteins | sample PaiPotPPM11metaG_FD_184107 | JGI IMG/M metagenome (GOLD analysis project Ga0207416, IMG submission 184107) | Iron sulfur acid spring bacterial and archeal communities from Banff, Canada, to study Microbial Dark Matter (Phase II) - Paint Pots PPM... ...
GAGGTAGACGATGCCGGTACCGGCATCGTCTACCTCTTCGAGGACTGGCTGCGCCCGTATCTTGAAAGCGGCGCCCTCGAACCCGTCCTCGAACCATGGTGGCAGCGCTTCTCGGGGCCGTTTCTCTACTACTCCGGACGGCGCCTCGTGCCCGCGCCGCTGCGGGCATTCGTCGACTTCATCAAGGCGTCGGCTGACCAAGCTTGACGTCTGCCGTCATGCGCGAGAGCCCGATCAAAGGCACGTCATTGGCCGGGCGGACGCCAGCCCTGCTTGGCGAGCTGAATTTGCGAATAGATATGTTTGCGCAATTCGCCAAAACGCGCCATCGAGCGGGTCTCGAGCTGAGTGCGCTCATCGGGCAGATCGATTGCCACGTCTTCCATGATCACGGTCGGCGCGTGCGACATCACCAAGACGCGCTGGCCGAGATAAACCGACTCGTCGATGTCGTGGGTGACGAACAGCACCGTGACCCGCAGCCGATGCCATAGCACGCGGATCAGGTCCTCAAGGTCGGCGCGCGTCTGCGCATCGACGGCCGCGAACGGCTCGTCCATCAACAACACATGCGGCTCGTAAGCGACCGCGCGCGCAATGGCGACGCGCTGCTGCATGCCGCCGGAAAGCTGCCAGGGATAGGCGCCGTGCACATTGGCAAGATCGACGGCGGCGAGCGCGTTGCGCACCAGTTCTTGGCGCCGTTCCGCCGGCATTTTCTTCTGCTTCAACGGCAAGGCTACATTGTCGTGCACCGTCATCCACGGAAACAGGCTGCGGCCATATTCCTGGAACACGACCGCCATGGCCGGCGGCGGGCTGATAACCGGATTGCCTTCGAGGACGACGCTTCCCGATGTCGGCGCCAGCAGTCCGGCAATGCACTTCAACAAAGTGGTCTTGCCGGCGCCGGACGGGCCGACGATGCAGACCAGTTCGCCTTGCCCGACGCTGAAATTGACGTCGCGGATCGCCTCGACCGTGCGGCTCGCACCCTCGTAAACCTTGCGCAGCTTTCTGACTTCGAGCATCGGCTTCATTGCTCGATCTTTCGGCTTCTCGTTCATGATCAATTCGCCCGCTGCGCGCGCCGAAGCCCGTAATACCAGCCCAAGAGCCAAGCCTCGACGGCGCGGAAGATCAGCGACAGCACGATCCCGATGAGACCGAGCAGAATAATACCGCCCCACATTTCCGGAATGGCAAAGGTGCGCTGATATTGCACCAGCGCAAATCCGATGCCGTTGCTGGCCGCGAACATTTCGCTGACCACCATCAGGATGATGCCGATCGACAGCGATTGCCGCAATCCGGTGAAGATCTGCGGACTGGCGCCGGGAAGGACGAAGTGCCACAGCCGAGCAAAGCGGCCGATGCGATAAGAGCGCACGGTTTCCGCAAGCACCTCATCGAGCGCGCGCACGCCGGCGACGGTATTGAGCAGCACCGGCCAGATACAGCCGAACACGATGACAAGCGTCTTCATCTCGTCGCCGATGCCGGCGAACAGGATCAGCACCGGCACCAGGACCGGCGGCGGAATGGCGCGCAGGAATTCGAGCAATGGCTCGAGCGTGTTGCGCAAATGGCGGGAGGCGCCGACCGGGATGCCGATAGCGATGCCAAGGAACGCCGCAGCAAAATAACCAACGGCGAAGCGAAGGAGGCTCGGCACCACATTGGGCACGGCCTGAGGTGATAGCCAAAGCTTGACGAAAGTTTCCAGAATCGTCTGCAGCGGCGGAAAATAGAAGCTCTGGCTGCCCGCGCTGGTGATCCACCAGGTCGCGATCAGCGCCGTGGGAAGCGCCAGCAGGACCGCGACCCGGCGCACCAATACCGCAGCGCCGTTCATCGGACCGCTCCAGCGGTGTCCAGACGTATAGACGGGTGCCAGGACAGTAGCCGCCGCTCCAGAGCGCGCGCCCCGAGATTGACGATGACGCCGATAATTCCGGTCACGATGACATAGGCGTACATGATGGCGACGGCGCCGCCGGACTCGGTCTGGGAAATCTCCCTGCCGAGGCCTTGGGTGTCGATCGCAATCTCGCTGGTGATGGCAAGAATGAGCGCCACTGCCGCCGCCAGCCGCACGCCCGTCATCAGATAGGGCAGCATGGTCGGCCAGATCACGTAGCGGATTTGCGCGAAGGTGCCGAGCCCATAGCAGCGCGCGGTTTCACGCGCGACCGGATCGACGTCCTGCACGCCGTAGAGAACCTGGATCAGCACCGGCCAGAACGATGCATAGACGACAAGGATGAGCGTGGACTCGATCTTTGTGCCGAACAGCAGCACGGCCAGCGGGATCAAGGCTACAGACGGTATGGGACGCAGGAACTCGATGGTCGAGTAGGTCAGGGTCCGCAACAGACTGGAACTGCCGATAATGATGCCGACCACCACGCCGGCAATCAGCGAAATGGCGAGCCCGAGCGCCCAGGCGCGCATGGTGTCGCTCAGCGCCGTCCAAAAAGTTGCACTCATCAGCTCGTGGAACAGCGCCACCATGATCGCGCTGAACGGCGGCAGATAATACGGCGAGACGAGACCGACCCGCGGGGCGATCTCAAGCAGCAAAGCAAAGCCGGCCAAGCCGCCGAGACCTCGCAGCCAAGCAGGCGTGCCGGCCTCGATCTTAGCCGGCGCGTTGGTCGTGTCTGCCGCCATGAGACTGTCAGGGCAGCAGCGCGGCAACATCCGCTTTCTTGGTGATCAACCCGTCTTCCAGCGCGTCATCGGCAAGCGCCTGGCTCGACTGGCGATTCATCTCGGTCGGCCATCGTGGCAGCGTGATCTTGGCGGCAACCTCGGGCGTGATCCGCGTGTAGGTCGGAATGATCTGGCGGACCTCGTCGGTATGCGAATCCGCATAAGCGAGCGATTCGGTGATCGCCGCCTTGAAGCGCTTGACGATGTCCGGATTCTCGTTGGCGTATTTCACCGAGGTGAAATAGACCGCGATCATCATCTTCGGCGCGACATCGACCAGGTTCCAGTCTACCACCTTGGCGCCGCGCGACAGCGCGATGGTCAGGAACGGCTCGACCACCCAGCCGGCCTCGATGCGATGCTCGGCGGCGGCGGCCGGCATGTCGGGGAACGGCACCTCGATGAACTTCACCTTCTTCGGATCGCCGCCGGCAGCGCGCACGCCGGCGCGCACCGAGGTGTCGCCGATGTTGTTCAGATTGTTGACGGCAACCGTCTTGCCTTCGAGGTCCTTGGCATTTTTGATCGGGCTGTCGCCGGGAGCGATGATCGCCGAGAAGTCGTGCCCGCGTTCCCCGGTCGAGGAGGCGCCGGGCGCGATGCCGATGAACTGCAGCCCCTTGGTCTGGGCGATCAGCATCGAGGGGATATTGCTGAAGCCGAACTGCATCTGACCTGAAAGCACACCGGGGATGATGGCTGCGCCGCCGCCGGCGGTGGACAGATCGATTTCAAGATTCTGCTTGGCGAAGAAGCCCTTGGCGATGCCCAAATAGATCGGCGCACAGTCGCCAATCGGGATCACCGCGACCGAAATCTTGTCGGCGGCGCGGGCGTCACTCATTGGCGCGAGCAGCGTCGCCGAAGCCAACGCCGCGAGCATCCACATCCAAGTCTTTTTTAGAATCCAGGTCTCTCCGGGACTCCGGGTCTTTCTTAGGACCGATATCCTCTTGGTGACCAGCATAATTCCCCCCTTTTTTTGCCCCCTCTGTGGGCTAAGGCCCAAACTGAGCAGCGCGCGGAGCCGTGTCAAGCTGTTGCTCATTTTGACGCGGTTGGGGGCGGCGGTCAAAATGTAAGCTAACTTACGGCTTGCGTCACTGCATCTATCGCTCGGTGAGCGGCTTGATGTTCAGCTCGTTCGCCAGCTTGTCGAGGAGCGCAAGAAGCGGCTTGGCGAGCGGCACGCCATCGCGCGCGCGCGCGGTGCGGCATTCGCCGCGGCGGTCGCCGGGCAAGCGGATTTCATCGACACCCGGCAGGCGCTTTGAATTGCGCAGATCGCGGATGTGACGATCGACTTCGGATTTGAATGTCTCGATCGGCAGGAAGCGCGCGATATCGACCGCCACGATGAAGTGACCGGTATTGGTCTCGCTCTTGTCGTCGGCATTGAAGTCAACGACGTCGCGGCCGAAGGCGGCGCCGTTGAGCGTGCCGGCGATCAGCCCAAGCATCAGCGCGAGGCCTGAGCCCTTGTATTCGCCCATCGGCAGCAGCAGGCCTTCGTGCGAGCGATCGGCATCGGTGATCGGCGCGCCGGTTTCGGCATTGACGAACCAGCCTTCCGGCATGGCAAGCCCGCGCTGCGCATATTTCTTCACCGTGCCATAGGCGACAATCGAGGTCGCGATATCGAGAATGAGCGGATCCGAACCCGACGGCACGCCGATGGCCAGCGGATTAGTGCCCAAGAGTAAATCCGTGCCGCCCCAGGTCCCCATGTGATTGGCATTGGCGACAGCGGCATAGAGCCCGACCATGCCGTGCTGTGCCGGCATTTCGGCATAGAGGCCCGCCGGCCCGGCATGGTTGGAGCGCCGCACGCCGACCCAGGAGACGCCGGTCTCTTTCGCCATCGCAATCGCTTCGTCCGCGGCGCGCGACATCACGAGATGGCCCATGCCGTTGTCGCCGTCGACCAGAGCGGTCGCCGGCGCGCTCTTCGTCACCGTGATGTTGGGATGCTTGTTGAAGCCGCCGGCTTTGAGGCGGCGGATATATTGCGGCAGCCGGAAAATGCCGTGGCCGTCGGCGCCGGTGAGGTCGGCCTCCGTCATCAGCGCGGCGCACTTTAAGGCGTCGGCCTCGGGCAAACCGGAGGCGACGAAGGCGTCCTTGATCAGCGACCGCGTGGCACGCGAAGAAACGTTGACGAGATCGGCGCTGCTCATGATGTGCCTACACCGTCACGCGCTTCTTGGCGAGAACCTTCGCCACATGGCTGTGCAGAATCTTCTCGCGATCGCCTGCCGAAATATCGAGTCCCTGCACGTGGCGCACGCAGTCGAGCATTCCCATGTCGTAGGGATAGTCGCTGCCGAGGAACACGCGGTCGGCGCCGACCGACGCAATCAGCCATTCGAGCGTCTTCTTGGAATGCAGAATGGTGTCGTAGAGAAAGCGGTCGAGATATTTTTCCGGCGAATGTTTCAGATGCACTTTCGGCTCCGGCCGCACCTCCCAACCGTGCACCCAGCGCATGCCCTGATAGGGAATGAAGCCGCCGCCGTGCACCATCATGAAATTGAGCTTCGGATGGCGCTCGAGCACGCCGCCGAAGATCAAACAGGCAGCAGCAATCGTGGTGTCGAGCGGATTGCCGATCAGATTGCCGAGATAGTAGGAGCGCAGCCGGTCGGCGCCGGCGACATTGCCGGGGTGGATCACCATGAAAGCGTCGAGCTCGGCCGCCGTGGCCCAGAGCGGCTCGAAGCTCGGATCGTCCAGATTCTTGCCGTTGATATTGGAGCCGATCATCGCGCCGTGCATGCCGAGCTTGGTCATGGCGCGGCGCAATTCGTCAGCGGCCTTTTGCGGCGCCTGCATCGGCAGCGTGGCGATGGCGGCGAAGCGATCCGGATGTTGCTTGGTCAGCCGCGCCATGTCGTCGTTCTGGATCACTGAAAGGGCAACGCCGACGGACGCCTCCTGGCCGTAAAGCCAGGTCTGCGGCGTGGCGGTAACGACCTGCATGTCAACCAGCGCCGCGTCCATGTCGGCGAGCCGCCGCGCGATGTCGTGGCCGCCGCGGGGAAACGGCTTATACGGCACACCGGCGACTTCGATGACGCCATGATCGCCGTCGACCGGCGTCAGTTTCAGGCCGAGGCTCGGGATTTCTTTTTGCAGGTGCTTGATCGCTTCATCGGCAAGCACATGCGTATGGGTATCGATGGTCCGCGACATTATTGTTCCTCACCGTTTGTGACCCGTTTCTGGCGCGGCATGTTCTGCGCATAACAGGCATTGGCAGGCAAGGGGTGGATGAACCCGCGGATGCGCCTGCAGCGGCATGCGGGCAGGACCCGTATTGCAGGACTTGTATTGGAGTCTTCTCAGGCCGCGGTTTCGGCTATAAAAGGACGCTGAAACTCCCCGCAAAATAGCCCCATAAGACACCCGGATTGACCTATGGACGCGACGACTGACGCAAAGACGCTTGCCGATCATCCCCCAAAGCACGGCCGCGTCGAAGACGAGCCTTTGGTGCGCGGGCGCGGCCGCTATGTCGCCGACGCGCCGCTGCCGAACCAGGCCTTCGCGTTTTTCGTGCGCTCGCCGCATGCCTTCGCCCGCATCGTCAGCATCGACACGTCCGCCGCGGCCGGCACACCCGGCGTGGTGGCGGTACTCACCGCAAAGGACATGGAAGGCGTCGGCAATATTTCGCGGCACCCTCCCGTGCCGGGCCGCAATGGCGGCAAGCTCATCATATCGCATCGGCCGGCGCTCGCCGGCGAGCGCGCCATGCATATCGGCGAGCCGGTGGCGATGGTGGTCGCCGACTCTGCGCAGATCGCGCAGGACGCCGCGGAGTTCGTCGCGGTCGAATATGAAGAGCTGACGCCGGTCGTCGACGCACGCGACGCGCTGCGCGATGGCGCGCCACAAATCTGGCCGGAGGCGCCCGGCAATCTCGCCGTCGATTGGCCGGGGCCGAATCCGGATCCTGCCGCCAACGCGGCGGAGGTCGAGCGCATCTTTGCTTCGGCCAAATACGTCGCGCGCATGGCGGAAATGAATCAGCGCCTCGTCGTCGCCTCGATGGAGCCGCGCGGCGCCACCGTGAGCTACGACGCCGCGGCCGACAGCTATGTGTTGCGCACCTGTTCGCAGGGCGCCGGCGCCATGCGCGAAAACGTGCTCGCCATCATGAATTGGCCGAAGGAAAAGCTGCGCGTCATCACCGAAGATGTCGGCGGCGCGTTCGGCTTAAAAACCTCGGCCTATCCCGAATATCTCGCGATGCTGATCGGCGCGAAGAAGACCGGACGGCCGATCCATTGGATGTCGGGCCGCTCGGAAGCCTTTCTCACCGACAACCAGGCGCGCGACATTTATTCGCAAGCCGAGCTTGCCCTCGACGAGAAGGGAAAATTCTTGGGCCTGCGCATCCGCAATACCGCCAATCTGGGCGCCTATATCGGCGCCGTCGGCGCCAATATCCCGACCGCCAATTTCACCCGCTGCCTGCCCGGCATGTACGATATCAAGCGCATCGATGTCGCGACCAGATGCGCCTTCACCAATACGATCCCGACCGCGCCCTATCGCGGCGCCGGCCGGCCGGAAGCCAATTACGTGCTCGAACGGCTGGTCGACGAGGCGGCGCGCGTCTCCGGCATCGATCCGGTGAAACTGCGGCGGCGCAACCTGATCAAAAAGTCGGCGATGCCGTACAAGACAGCGATCGGCACGACTTACGACTCGGGCGACTTCGAGCCGATCCTCGACAAGGCGCTGGAGCTTGCCGACTACGACAATTTCAAGAAGCGCAAGCGCGAAGCGCTCAGGCTCGGCAAATATCGCGGCCTCGGCATTTCCTGCATGCTCGAACACGCCGGCGGCGCGCCGGTCGAAAGCGCGATGCTGAGTTTCCCCGGCGGCGAGCGCCTGCTCTTGACGCTCAACGTGCAGAACACCGGCCAGGGCCATGCCACAGTGTTTCCGGGTGTGATCGCCGAGCGGCTCGGCATTCCCTTTGAAAAAATCTCGCACAGCAACGGCGATTCCGCGCACGAACTGCCCGGCTATGCCTCGGTCGGCTCGCGTTCGGCGATGACCGCCGGGCATTCGATCGTCAAGGCGATGGATGCCATTCTCGAGAAGGGCAAGCCGATCGCCGCCGCGATGCTCGAAGCCGGCGACATTGATATTGTCTACAAAGACGGACAGTTTGAGGTCGTCGGCACCGACCGCCGCGTCACTTTGTTCGAGGTCGCAGCGCACGCCGCGACAATGAAAAAGCGCGGCGAGATCGCCGAAGATCTCGACACCAGATCGAAGACGGAAACGCCGCTGTCATTTCCCAATGGCTGCCACATCGCCGAGATCGAGATCGATCCCGATACCGGCCGGCTGTCCGTCATCGCCTATGCCGCCGTCGACGATTGCGGCCGGCCGCTCAATGCCATGATCGTCGAGGGCCAGCTCCAGGGCTCGCTGGTGCAAGGGCTCGGCCAGGCGCTGATGGAAAATACGGTCTACGACAAGGACTCCGGCCAGCTCGTCACCGGCTCGTTCATGGACTACGCCATGCCGCGCGCCGAGGACGTGCCGCCGTTGCGCGACGCCATGCACAATGTGCCGGCGACGACCAATCCGCTCGGCGTCAAAGGCGTCGGCGAAGCCGGCACGACGGCGGCCATCGCTGCGGTCATGAACGCGGTCGCCGACGCCATCCCGAATGGCGCCGGCGCGCATCTGGAAATGCCGGTCTCGCCGCCGCGCCTCTGGGCAGCCTGCCGGCGCGCGAAGGGCGCATGATCGTTTCCCGGATGCGGCGCAGCATGAAATGATGCGCCGCATCCGGGATCGTCCCAAACTCCGAATGCGTTACGGTCCCGGTTCTGCAGCGCACCGTTTCACGCTGCGCTGCGCCCGGGACACAACAGATTCTCCCATGCTGTCATCGCCGCCGCTTCGCCTTCATTACGTTGAGAATAAGCACGCCGAGGCAGCCGAACAGCAAAATGCAGCCGCTCAGCCATGGAGCGGCCGGACCAAGCGCAGCCGCAATTCCGGCGAGGACGACGACCGCGATGATGGCGAGCGCCAGCGCGCCGTCCTCGACGAAGAGTCCGACGAGTTCCGCAAGCGATGCGGCTAATGCCTTCATGACGCAGCCGCCGCCTCGCGACAGCTCAGCAGCGCGACGGCCGCGAGCCCGGTGCCGAGGAACAGCGCGATGAAAGCGAGGATGGCGAGATCTGCGCCCGGCCAGGCGACGCCAAAACCCTCTCCCGTCCAGAACAGACCGAACGCCGACAGCATCACGCCGACGGCGAATTTCAGCATATTCTCCGGAACGCGCGCCAAGGGCCGATGCACCAGAAGGCCAATCAGCGCCACCAAGAGACAGGCGGCCAAAGCCGCGGCGCTCACCGGAATGAGCACGCCGCGTCCGGCGCTGACCGCGATGACGATGAACACCACTTCGAGACCTTCCAGCAGCACCGCCTTGAAGCTGGCGAGACCCGCCAGCCAGTCGAGGCGCTGCGCGTCACGGCGCGCCTGTTCGCGCAATTCGGCTGTTTCGCTGGCAAAGGCGGCCGCTTCATCGTGCAGCGGAATGAGGCCTGCGGCGCGCAAAATCGCCTTGCGCAGCCAGCGCATGCCGAACAGCAGGAGTAAAATCCCGATTGCGAGTTGCAGCCAATGCAGCGGAACGCGATCGAGCAACGGCCCCAGCGCAACGACGATGACCGCCAGCACCACAAGGCCCGCGATTGCACCGAGGCCGGCCGGCCGCCAGCCGCGAACGACGGCGACCGCGAGCACGATCGTCAACGCTTCGACGGCTTCGACCAGCGAGGCGAGAAATGCCGCGGTCATCGCCGATCCAGCATGCAAGCTGACAATCATATTTATGCCTCCCGCGGATGGCCCGAACCGCTCACCAACACGTCGCTTTCAATAGATGCGGTTTTTCGCTCATATCGACAAGAGGCGCGGAGAACACCGATGACCGAAGCCAAGGCACAAAACATGCCGCAAAACATGCCACAAAACATGTCGCAGAACATGCCGCAGCAAGAAGACGCGCCGTTTCCGAAGGCGATGCCGATGCTGCTGAGCTTCGTCGCCGGCTATGTCGACAGCTACACGTATCTCGCGCTGTTCGGCCTGTTCGCCGCCCAGGTCACGGGAAGCTTCGTTATAGCCGGCGCAGAGCTTGTCACGCGCGATTACGGCATCGCCGGAAAACTGCTCGCCATCGTTGCATTTGTGGTTGCTGCCGCGCTGACCGCGGCGCTGACTATCTGGGTGCGCAACACCGGGCGCGCCCCGCTGCCGTGGATGCTGGCGCTCGAAGCGGCGCTGCTGGCGATTTTTTCCGCGATGATTCTGTTTGGTTCGACGATCAAGGACGCCAGTGACTGGCACGGCATTGTCGCCGGCCTCCTCGCCGCCAGCGCCATGGGCGCGCAAAGCGTGCTGGTGCGGCTTCTGATGAAAGGCATACCGCAGACCAACGTGATGACCGGCAATATGACGCAACTCGGCATCGCCACGACCGACCTGATCGTGGCGTGGCGGAAGCTGCAAGACAGCCGGCATGACTTAAATGATGTGCGCGACTTCGAAAATGTCCGCCAGCAGCTTTCAATCGTTGGTTCGATTGCCGGCGGCTTTCTGATCGGCGCCGCGATCGGGGCCGTGGCGTTTGCGACAATCGGCGTGCGCGGCGCGCTCCTCGCCGTCGGCATTGTTGCAGCCCTCGCGGTGTGGGCGTTCCGCCACCGGCGAGCGACGTGATCAGTCGGCAACCGCGTCGGTCGGCTGCGCCCGCATCGCCGCCCTCGCCGCCCGCCCGGCTTTCATCGGCCTTGCGGCAGATCGCGATCTTCGATGGCGCGTCTCCTGCGGCCGCAGCGGCGCGCGGCTGTGCTCGTTGTTGAGATGCACGAGATGCTTGAGCATGTGCAGAAAGGCGTTGCGCTCGCTGGGCTTGAGCGGCGCCAAGATCTGCCGCTGCGTCGACGCGACCGCGGGCTCGATCTGCTTGATCAGCCGCTCGCCCAAAGGGGTGATGTGGAGCGACTTGGTGCGCCGGTCGACCGCGCCGTTGAGTCTTTTAATGAGCTTCTTCTTCTCCAGGCGGCCGACCACGTCGCCGATGGTGGTGCGGTCGAAGGCGATGACATTGGACAGCGCAGTCTGGTCGATGCCCGGGTGATTGTTGATGGCGGCGAGCGCGGCGTATTGTACCGGCGTGATGTCGAAAGCCTTCGCCTGATCGACGAACAGCGCGAAGGAAATCTGATGCAGCCGGCGAATAAGATGGCCCGGCATTTCCAGGAAGGCCTTGTGGTCTTTCGACATTCCCTCTTTCGACATCGCGTCTTTAGCCATCGCAGTCCACCGTTGCGCGCCGGTCATGGGCGCCACAAAGCCGATTGACGCTCAAGCCGGATTGTAGGTACACTGACCATAATCATCAGTATACTGATAAAATGCAAGCGCAACCCTTGCACGCGAATAAAGTTGGAAAACCCGATGGTCGACCACCCCGAAGCGCTCATCGCCGGCAAGCAACGCCCGTTCACCGGCGCGGAGTTCCTGGAATCCTTAAAGGATGGCCGCGAGGTCTATATCTACGGCGAGAAGGTCAAGGACGTCACCGAGCATCCGGCGTTCCGCAATTCGGCCCGCTCCGTCGCGCTCCTCTACGACGCGCTGCATGACAAGGCGACGAAGGACGTGCTCACCTCCCCGACCGATACCGGCTCGGGCGGTTACACCCACAAATTTTTTCGCGTGGCGAAGAGCCGCGAGGACGTGATCGCGCAGCGCGACGCCATCGCCGCCTGGGCGCGGGTCACCTATGGCTGGCTCGGCCGCAGCCCCGACTACAAGGCCGCGTTCCTCAACACGCTCGGCGCCAATGCCGAGTTTTATGGCAAGTTCGCCGACAATGCGCGCGCCTGGTACAAGCGCGGCCAGGAGTCGGTGCTTTTCCTCAATCACGCTTTGGTCAACCCGCCGATCGATCGCGACAAGCCGGTCGAAGAGGTCAAAGACGTCTACATCACCATCCAGAAAGAGACCGACGCTGGCATCTATGTGTCGGGCGCAAAAGTCGTCGCCACCAATTCGGCGCTGACGCATTACAACTTTCTCGGCCAGAACATGGGCCAGGAAATCACCGATCCGGCCATGGTGGTGATGTTCATCGCGCCGATGAACACGCCGGGCATCAAATTGATTTGCCGGCCGTCCTATGAATATGCCGCGGCGGCCACCGGCTCGCCGTGGGATTATCCGCTGACGTCGCGCTACGACGAGAACGATTCCATCTTCGTATTCGATAATGCATTCATCCCGTGGGAGAACGTGTTCATTCATCGCGACGTAGACAAGCTAAAGGCCTTCTATCCGCGCTCCGGCTTCTTCAACGGCTTCACCATGCAGGGCTGCACCCGGCTCTCGGTGAAGCTCGATTTCATTGCCGGCCTTCTCTACAAGGCGGCGCGCGCCACCGGCGTCGACTCGTTCCGCGGCGTGCAGGCGCAGATCGGCGAAGTGATCGGCTGGCGCAATCTGTTCTGGTCGCTCACGGACGCCATGGCCTGCAATCCCGAGCCGTGGGTCAACGGCGCGGTGCTGCCCAATTCGCGCGGCTCGGCAAGCTATCGCCTGTTCATGACCGAAGCCTATCCCGCGATCCGCAACATCGTTGAAAAGGTGGTCGCCTCCGGCCTGATCTATCTGCCGTCGCACGCGATGGACTTCAAGAATCCGGACGTCGACAAATATCTGGCGAAATATGTGCGCGGCTCGAACGGCATCGACTACAAGCAGCGCATCAAGATCATGAAGCTGTTGTGGGACGCCATCGGCACCGAATTCGGCGCCCGCCACGAGCTCTACGAAATGAACTATTCCGGCAGCCACGAACTGATCCGCGTCTTCCAGCTCCAACAAGCCCAGGGCAACGGCACGCTGAAAGCCATGGAAGCGCTCGCCGACCAATGCATGGCCGACTACGACGAAAACGGCTGGAAGCACCCGGCGTATCGGGAGAGCGATATTTCGCTGGTGGGGAAGAAGTAATCGTAGCCTGGGTTGAGCGCAGCGAAACCCGCCGTGGTTCGTTTCGAAGACGATGGGTATCGCTTCGCTCCACCCATCCTACGCGCTACGCGCTGCTTCTCATGCGCTTATTGGATATTTCGTTGCAGTAAAGAGGCATCTGAATTTACGTTTTGTAAAATATTATTGTTATTTTTCAAATACTTATGACATTAGACAAATTTTGATTGAATTTTTCGTATATTCGAACGATATTTATTGCGCTGCGACGATACACAAGGAAGGTCGCAGCACGGACCAAAACGCAATCGAAAGGAAATTGCAAAATGAGCAATGTAGCCAACATTCGTTCGGCCTCTGGCGAGGCTGACAAAGGCGAGCGCAAGATCAAGGCATCAATGGCGCTCCAACAGCAAATCGAAACTCTGAAAGAATTGATCGCACGGCCACCGACGAACAGCCGCGTGATTGAGTGGTCGCCGAAACTTGCCGAGCACGTCCTGACCAACCTCAACGTTGGCAACCGCACGATGAAACCGGCGAAGATCAAAAAATACGCCGCCGACATTACGAACGGTTGGGGCCTTACCGGCGACACGATCAAGTTCGGCAACGATGGCTTCCTGAAAGACGGGCAGAATCGCCTGTCAGCCTGTGTGCGCGCCGGCAAGCCCTTCCTGTCGCATGTCGTGTTCGGGATCGACCCCAATGTGTTCCCGCGCATGGACATTGGGAAGAACCGCACCGGGGCCGACGTATTCTATATTGCCAAAATCCCCCATCCCAACCATGCAGCCGCCACAGTGCGATGGCTGCTGATCTTGACAAGCGACAACCCGACAAACCGGGGCGCTCAATTCTCCAATGAGGAACTGTACAACGCATATCGGGAAAAATTCGATGGCGACCGCATCGAGCAATCAATTAAGCGTGCTATCCGGGTCAAGAGGTTTGGTCATCCGGTCGGCCCGCTGGCCGCGCTGCACTACCTCTTTGCGGAGCGCGACGCGCAGAAGGCGGATGCGTTCTTTGAGGAATGGGATACTGGCCGAGTGAAAAAGGTCCGCGCTCCTACCAAGGCGTTGCAATTGGCTTTGCAGGCGGAAGCCGCGAAAGCTAACAACCGCGTGCATGAGAACGTCCGCAACGCCCTCATTATCAAGGCATGGAATTCCTATGTGGCGAGGCGAACAGTCTCCAAGGCCGACATGCGGTATGTGCTTGGCGATCCTCTGCCCGAGATTGCGGACTAACTAACCATCGGCGGCGGGGCCATAATCCGCCTCGCCGTCCCTAATCCGCTACTCGCAATGAACTGCGTTCAAGCGAGCATAGGGTGGTTGAGGCGCGAAGCGCGGTGCCCGCTTCTGCATCGTCGGCGTCCGCGTGGCAAACGACCTCCATTGATATTCCCGTCGTCATGGCCGGACTTGTTCCGGCCATCCACGTCTTTGGCTTCGGCGGCGCTTAAGACGTGGATGCCCGGGACAAGCCCGGGCATGACGGGCTAAAAGCGCGTCACGTTTCTATTGACAATGGTTACCGTTTAAGTTACATTCACCGCGAATCTCGCTCTGTAGGGACGCCATCGCGAGGGTGCTCTCGATTGTGCGGAGCGAGTGCGGTGCCCGCGCGCGGAACGACACACTCCGCACCCGGGCGGCTTGGGCATCATGCAGACCGGCATTACGACCGGTCGGTGGGGTGCAACCACTGGACTGGGATAGATGAGGGCGGGTAACGCCCGCACCAACTGCGTTTGATGCTGCCTCCGGAAGGGGGACCGTTACAGATCGGCGCTCTTGTCGCGTCCCAGGAAGCCTGGCCTGAAGTCGCGCGCTACGGGCGAAAGCCCGTGGGTCAGAACCGCGGTGGAACGCCGACAGGCGAGCGCATCCCGCAAGATGCGCGGCCGTGCCAGCTGCACGGCAGGTTACTGCAAGCGTCTGTCGGCGTTCCGCTTCCCTGTTACTTACGCGTCGTCATTGCGAGCGAAGCGAAGCAATCCAGTCCGGCGCTGTGGCAGCGTCAGCCAGTCAGACAGTTCTGTGCCTCCGCGCTGGAGCCGTTCTTGAAGGGAAGAACGCCGATCCAAAGGATCGGCTATGCGCAGCGAGAATGTTTCGTCACGTACCGCCAACAACAATCGTCGGTTCGCAGGAGACGGGAAAATTCACCGAATTGGCGATGAAGCACTTCTCATGCGCGGCGTGATGCAGCGCGTTGGCCCGAGCGGTGTCCGTGCCAGCGCTCACCGTCACCGAGGGACGCAGCACCACGCGGGTGAACCGGCCCGAGCCGTCGGGGAGTTCTGCCATCACGCCCTCGGCCAGATCGGCGTAAGCTGTCACGATGATTCCCGATTCGGCCGCGAGATGCAGGTACCAAAGTTTGTGGCAGGCCGAGAGCGACGCGATGAGCAGCTCTTCCGGGTTCCAGCGCGCGCGGTCGCCGCGAAACAGCGGATCGGAGGAACCGTCGATAGGGGATTTGGATTCGGCTGTAATCTGATGATCGCGGGAATAGGCGCGGTAATCGGACGTGCCGCTGCCCAAATTTCCGCTCCAAGTGACCGTAATCGCGTATCGATGTTCACGGGCTGGCATGATCATGGTTCCTCGCCTGGCGGCAAACGTAAACCGGTTCAAGGGCGCGAGAAAACCAATGCCGGGAGAGGTTTCGCAGTGGATAGATTGTGGCGCGAGCGCAAAAATTATCTTCATCGCAGACGCTTAGTCGCCGCCTGCACATTGTCGCCTTATTTAGACAAAGCCGAACAATGCTGTGGTCAAAGAGGTAATTTTGGGTATCTTGGAAGTTCCCAGCGCGAGGCCCTCCCTGCATGACACGAGCTGGAACTGGCGAAGCGCATTTGCCACCCCTTCGCGCGGTTCTCGGCGCCGCGACCATTGCGCTCGAACTCATCATCATCGCCGTCATCTATTTCGGCCTGGCCGAAGCGGCGCTCCTGCTGCCTGTCCTTAATCCGGCGGCGACGCCGCTGTGGCCGGCAACCGGCGTTGCGCTCGCCATTATTTTGCTGCGCGGCTATCGCGTGTGGCCAGCGATTTTTGCCGGCTGTTTTGCCGCGCACGCTGTTTATTCCGGCGTGGTCGACGTGCCCCCGTTCGTGGAGGCGGGATCGATCGCGCTCGGCACGACGCTTGCCGCTTTGGCCGGCGCCTGGCTGATCAATCGTTGGTCGTACGGCCGCAAGACGTTCGCGACCCCGCTCGGCATCGGAAAATTCACGCTGGTTTGCTTCGGGCCGGTCGCTGTCATCAGTTCGGCCGTCGCGATGGCCGGCAAAATTCTCGCCAATGATTCCGGCATCGCCGATGCCCTCAACAATTGGCCGATGCTTTTGAGCACCTATGACACGTGGTGGCTGGCGGACGCCGGCGGCAGCCTCGTCGTTGCGCCTGTCATCGTGCTGTGGGCGGCCACACCGCTGACAGCTCTGGCCAAATCGCCAACCAAGCCGGGCGCCACGTCGAACGTGCTGGAGACAGCGGCGACACTGGTTGCCGCGGCCGTTATCGGCGTCGCTGCGTTCAGCCCGCTCTTGCCGGTTTTGGGCAGCGTGCTCGACAGTCTTCTTCCTTATCGCGGCATGCTCGAGTTTCTCATTGTGGTGCCGTTGATGTGGGCCGCCTTGCGCGCCAATCAGCGCGACGCGGCAACCGCAGCGCTGATTTTTTGCGGCACCGCCGGCGTCTCAGCCGGCCTCGGCTCGTCCGCCGATTTGACGAACTCGCTGTTATTGCTGCTGGCGCTGGCGATCAGCACGTCGCTGGCGCCGCTCGTCTTGGGCGCCGCCGTTGCCGCGCATCGCGACACCGAAGCGCGCTTGCTGCTGGCGCAAGAGCATTTGAACCGCCGCGTCGAGCACACGCAACTGGCGTTCAAGAACGCCAAGCGGCATTTCCAGATCTTCATGGAAGGCGTCACCGACTACGCGATCTTCCTGCTCGACTCCTCGGGACGCGTAGCAAGCTGGAACTCCGGCGCGCAAAACATCATCGGCTACAAGGCCGACGAGGTGATCGGCAAGCACTTCGGCATATTTTATCGGCCCGACGAGCGCCGCGCCGGCGAACCGAAACGCGCGCTGGCATCCGCCATTCAGAACGGCAAGCATGAGGTCGAAGGCTGGCGCATCAGGAAGAACGGCACGCCGTTTTTCATGACCGGCGCGCTCACCGCGATCCGCGACGATGACGGCGGCCTGATCGGTCTCGCCAACATCATCCGCGACGCCACCGAGCGGCGCGATACGCAGGAGAAACTGGTCGAGGCGCGCGAGCAGCTTGCGACGGCGCAGAAGATGGAGGCGATCGGCAAGCTGACGGGCGGCATCGCCCATGACTTCAACAATCTTCTGATGATCATCGGCGGCAATGCGCAGACCTTCAAGCGCTTGCTCGATCCGAAATTGCCGCGGGCCATCGAGGCCATTCAGACGGCGGCCAAGCGCGGCGAAAGCCTGACCCGGCAATTGCTGACATTCTCGCGCCGTCAGCAACTCTCGCCGACGGTCGTCGATTTGAACGCCAGCATCAGGAACATGCGCACGATGCTGGAAAGCTCGCTGCGCGGCAACATCGTCTACAATGAAAACATCACCCAGGGCGTTTGGCCGGTCAAAGTCGATCTGGCCGAATTGGAGCTCGCGATCGTCAATCTCGCGGTCAATGCGCGCGACGCCATGCCGAACGGCGGCACGTTCACGCTGACCGCCGGCAATGTCGAGACCGACGAAGGTCTCCGCGACGACGAGCACAACAAAGGCTACGTCGCGATCTCGTTCAGCGACAGCGGCATGGGGATTCCGCCTAATCTGTTGTCGAAAATCTTCGATCCGTTCTTCACCACCAAGGAAGTCGGCAAAGGCACCGGGCTTGGTCTGTCGCAAGTCTATGGCTTCGCGCATCAGGCTGGCGGAACGGTCACCGCCGACAGCAAGGTCGGACAGGGTACGACGATCACCGTCTATCTGCCGTCCTGCGAAGGCGAGGAGATCGCCGCCGAGGAAATGTCGGAAATCGACGCGCCGCATTTGCAGCGCCCGATGGTTCTCGTGGTCGACGACAGCCCGGAAGTCGCGGAAGTGACGTCGTCGCTGTTCGAGCATCTCGGCTACGACACCGTCTATCGCGACTCCGCCGAGGCGGCGCTGAAACTCTTGGGCGAAGGCGCCAAGATCGATCTCGTCTTCAGCGATATCGTCATGCCGGGAACGATCGATGGCGTCGGCCTCGCCGGCGAAGTCCGCACGCGCTATCCGCATCTGCCGGTGATCCTGACCACCGGCTACAGCGACGCCGCGCAAGCCGCACCGCCCGATTTGAAAATTTTGCGTAAACCTTTCGACAGCGACGCGCTGCGCGGCTTCATTCAAGACACGATGGAAATGAGCTTGGCGTCGTAGCCCCTGCAATAATTTCGTTGAGTTCCGTTCGCGCGCGCACTCATTTGCATCATTCGTTGCCCATTTCGCAGCCATCACAACTCGTTGATGCACGTTTGATTTACCCGCCGTTGACAGCGGCGCCCGCACTGAACGAATTGACGCCGGGGCGACTTAATAAAAAACGGAAAATACAATGGACTCGGTAGAAAAGCTCGTCCCGGCTTTGGGCCGCTTTTTGTTGGCCTTGGTTTTTATTCTAGGCGGCTACGGCAAGATCTGGGGCATCGACGCGACGGCCACGCAAATGGCCAACCACGGCATCCCGCTTCCGAATCTTTTGGTCTATGGCGTGGTGGCGATCGAGCTTGGCGGCGGTCTCATGTTCATGTTCGGGCTATTCACGCGTTGGATAGCGCTCATCTTCGCTTTCTATTTGCTGACGCTGGCGCTCACGTTTCATGACTATTGGGCGATGCCGGCCGCAGTGGCGCACGAGCAACGCGTCGCGTTCCTGGAACATCTCGCAATGATGGGCGGCATGTTTTACGTCTTCGCTTTCGGCGCCGGCGTCTGCAGTCTCGACGCGCTTTTCGGCTTGAAGCGAACGCGGACTACTGCGGCTATCGCTTAGGCCATTATAATCGGAAAGACTTGATCCGGCGGCGGCTCGCTTTCATGCTGTGCATGGAGCGGCTGCCGATCGGGCAAACGGGGGGATGAGCGCGCGATGCCGATCTACGTTCTCGAACCTCCTATGCGCTACAATCACGCCTATTCCGGCCCGGTCATCGAGCGCATTCTGCCGCTGCGTGAAGCGAGAGCGGCTTGCGCCGCCAAGGGCGTGAGTGCAGACGCCTGTTCGTGGGAAATCGGCCACAAATGCTTCCTGGTCATTCCGCGCAACGGCCCGGTGAGGGATCTCGGCGCCTACCGCCGCCACGAACGCGCCCATTGCAACGGCTGGAGCGAAAATCACGAGGAGTAACGAAGACGTCGGGCTTAGCTGGCGGGCGCTCAGTCGATCAAATAGATCGGGCTCGACCAGGCTTGATGGCCGTCCGCCTGCGTCACTCGCACGTAGACCGGAAGGTCGGCGCCGCCCTTAAAGGCGACGTCATGTTCGAGCGTCAGCCGCCGGCTCCAATCGTTTTCCGGCAGGCGATAGACGCTGAGCTTGCGGCCAAGCCCGCCGCCGTCGAACGCGACCGTATCGTCGGCGAGCTTGCCGAGGTCCACTTCGCCCGACACGATATTGGTCTCGATGCGCAGCGCGCCAGCGCGCGGCGCATCGAGCCAGAGGTCGATGCCGGCAAGATTTCCGGTCGTCACCGAAGTCCAGGCCAGCGCAGAGCCTGCAGCAGTTTCCTCCACCTTGCGCTCGGGATTGAGAAAGTTCACCGGCGCAAAGCGCAAGATACGATTGTTGGCGACCGCGAGCTTGCCTTGCCAGATGGTCTCGCGGCCGCGGCCGCGATATTCGGCACCCTGCCACAGGAGGCGAACCCGGCGGCCCAGATCGGACGCCCCGAAGGGACGCGCCGATTGAACGACTTGCGTGCCATGGAGCACATCGATGCGATCCAGCGGCGCCGTGCCGATCGCCTCCACGAAGAGCCGCATCGGCACCGTCTTCGGGCGGATGATGTCGCCCATCATGGCTTCGCGCACCGGCAATTCCTGCGCGGGACCGAGTTTCGGGTCATCGGAAAATCCGGTCACCTCCTGCTCGAACGTGCCGCGTATGTCGAGGAACAGCCGCGTGCCGGTCGTGCCGTAATGCCGTCGCTGGCGCAGCGCTTCGAACAGCGCATCGCGCGTCAGTTCCGGCATGAAATAGCAGGACAAGCCACCCATGGCGCCAAATGTCGAGGCGCCCGGCGTGGTTGCGCCAGGGCGTCCCTTGTGGTCGTCGCTATGGCAGACCACGCCGACGCGGAAGCCCTTTTCGAAGGCGTCATGCAGAATCCATTCGAAGGTGCCCCAGGTCGAATGCACCTCGACGCTGCGCTCGACGCGGCCGTCATGAGCATATTTCAGGTCGGCGTAACGGCCGCCGACATGGGCGATGACGCGGCAGTCTTCGCCGCTCAGCGCCGTGAACAGCTTGTCGGCGGTGTAGATCGCCGCGGTGGATGTTTCGCCCTGCACGAGGATATGCGACGAGCGGCGGATCGGCCGTCCCTCACGGCGAAAAAAAATATTGCGGTCGCCGCCCATGCCGGTATTACCCGACCATTCATAGCCCGGCAGACAGACGAACTTGCCGGGCTGATCGAACGCGGCGGTGAGCTCGTTCAATTTCTTCCAGAACGCGTCGGTGATCTGGAAATCGTTGCCCTGGTGGCCGACCATGTCGATGAAGGCCTTGTCGCGCGCGTAGTGGAAATAGTCTTCCGCGGTTCCCATGCCGATCGTCTCGCCGCTCTGGCCGTGCAGATCGGCCCAATAGCGCCGCAACGGCGCGGCATTCACGACGCGGAGCGGGTTTGCGTGCCCGACGATCTTGTCATCAGCGGTCAGGCTCAGATCGAGATCGCCGGCCTGGTCGGCCACAAGGCCTTCTATGACGCGCGGGCCATCGCCTTTCGCGATGGCGATGCTATCCGGCAAGCCGCGCAGCGGTTGCGATGTCTTCGGCCTGAAGGTGGCGGCGGCGTCTGCGGTCGGATTGCCCCACATGTCCTCGGCGACGATCGCAAGCCGGAACGGCTCTCTCACTACCGCGAGCGAAGGCAGGATCGCCCTCCATCGCGTCGCCGGTCCCGCCATGAGATCGAACCCCGGTTGCTCCGGCAATTCACAGAATTCATAGGTTGCAAAGGCATCGACCGAGGTTCGCAGCTCGACGTTTTTCTCGACATTGGTTTGCAGACGCAATCCGGGCGAGCCTTTGCGGCGATCGCCGATCCGGATGGTCAATGTGTCGCTGGCGCGGAGATAGCCGCGACCGACGCGGATCAGCAATGTATTGGCGTAGGGGCGGATATTGAGGCGATCGAACCAGACTTCCAGCTTCGCGCCGTTGCTGGCTTCCACCGTCGTGAAGTTCGGCGCTTCCGGCTTGTTGAACTGCGGCTTGCTCAGGTCCGACGTCGTCCGCCAAGACAATTTCAGCATGCCGGTGTCATCGATGCCGAATGTGCCCGAGGTGTAGATAAGCACCAGTTCGGCATAGGCCCCGGCGACAAACGGGCCCGGCGTCAGAAGCTTGATGGAGCCCATATGTTCGGGAAGATATTTGGAATATGGCATGTCGATTGCGTCATCCGATTCGCGTCATGCTCGACGCGGCGCTGCCGATCCGGCAGACTTCAGCGATATCACATGAAACGCCGGCCGCGAAAGTTGAGAGGTAGACTTCGATGATGACGTTGCGTTTCGCGATTTCGCTTCTACTGACTGCGGCCGCGGTTCCCGTGACCGCGGCCGCAGCCGATTGGCCGCAACACCCGATCCATTTCATTGTGCCGTTTCCGGCCGGCGGCTCGACCGATGTGGCCGCACGCGTCGTCGGAGACTTTTTGTCGCGCTCGCTCGGCCAACAGGTCGTGGTCGAAAACAAGTCAGGCGCCAACGGCAATATCGGCATGGAATATGTCGCTCATAGCGCGCCCGACGGCTACACGATCCTGATCGGAACCGACGCGGTCAGCAGCAATCCTCACGTCTATCAGATGGACTTCGATCCTTTGACGGCGCTCGTGCCTGTGATCGAGCTGTCGCGTCAGCCCATCGCGCTGGCGGCGCATCCTTCGCTCGGGGTAACCACGCTCGCCGAATTGACCGCGAAAGCGAAACAGCAGCCGGGTATGAGCTTTGCGACCGGCAGCGGCGTCGGCTCGCTGCAAGCCATGGTCGCGCTGTGGTACGCGAAGCTGGCCGGTATCACGCTTATACAGGTGCCGTATCGCGGCGGCGGCGAGGCGATCAACGATTTGATTGCCGGGCATATCCAGCTCGGCTCACTCGGAACGACGCCGCTCATTCCGCACTACAAAGCCGGTACCCTCCGTCTGCTCGCGCAATCCATGGCCGCGCGCTCATCATCGCTGCCGAATGTGCCGACGTTTCAGGAGGCCGGCATGAAGGAGCTCGTGGTCGATCAGCGGATCGGGATATTCGTGCCGAGAGGCACGCCTCCGGAGATCGCCGCCCGTCTCAACGCCGCCGTCAACGCAGCACTCGCCGACGAGAAAGTACGCAAAACCTTCACCGATCAGGCGCAGGAGCCGGCCGGCGGCACCATCGAACAGTACGCCACCTTGGTGCACGGCGACTCCGACAAATACGCGCGCTTGGTGAAAGAGCTTAATGTGAAGGTGGAATAGCCGCTAGCGACCGGGGCGCAACGAACCCGCACATTTCGGTTGACCGGTCCGGTTGATCTGCGGCGTTGACCCGCCACATCCTTTCGTGTCACTTCGGCCGGCCTTCAAAATCGCCGGAAACGACTGCAATTCCAATGGCAAATGACCGCTACACCTGACCGCTACAACGCCCGCGACGCCGAAGCGCGCTGGCAGAAAATCTGGGACGAGCGCTCAATCTTCGCGACGAAGAACGACGACCCGCGCCAGAAATACTATGTGCTGGAAATGTTCCCCTATCCGTCGGGGCGCATCCATATGGGCCACGTCCGCAACTACACGATGGGCGACGTGGTGGCGCGGGTGAAACGCGCGATGGGCTTCAACGTGCTGCATCCGATGGGCTGGGACGCTTTCGGCATGCCGGCCGAGAACGCCGCGATGGAGCGCAAGGTCCACCCCAAGGCGTGGACCTACGAGAACATCGCGGCGATGAAGACGCAGCTCAAATCGATGGGGCTGTCGCTCGATTGGAGCCGCGAGATCGCGACCTGCGACCCGAGCTATTACAAGCATCAGCAAAAGATGTTCCTCGATTTTTTGCGCGCCGGCTTGGTCGAGCGCAAGCAATCTAAGGTGAATTGGGACCCGGTCGACAACACCGTGCTCGCCAACGAACAGGTAATCGACGGCCGCGGCTGGCGCTCCGGCGCTCTCGTCGAGCGGCGCGAGCTGACGCAATGGTTCTTCGCCATCACCAAATTCGCGCCGTCGTTGCTCGACGCGTTGGATACGCTCGACCGCTGGCCGGAAAAAGTGCGGCTGATGCAGAAGAACTGGATCGGCCGTTCGGAAGGTCTGCTGGTCCGCTTCGCGCTCGATCAGCAAACAATGCCGGACGGCGAGAGCGAGCTTGAGATTTTCACGACGCGGCCGGACACGTTGTTCGGCGCGAAATTCATGGCGCTGGCGCCAGATCATCCGCTCGCCGCGGCGGCCGCGAAGACGAATCCGGCGCTGCAAAAATTCATCGAGGAGTGCCAGCACCACGGCACCGCGCAGGCCGAGATCGATACCGCCGAGAAGATGGGCTTCGATACCGGCATCAAAGCAGTGCATCCGTTCGACCCGAACTGGAAGCTGCCGGTCTATGTCGCGAATTTCATTTTGATGGACTACGGCACCGGCGCGATTTTCGGCTGCCCGGCGCACGACCAGCGCGACTTGGATTTCGTCAACAAATACGGCCTCGGCAATGTGCCGGTGGTGTGCCCGCCCGGTCAGGACCCGAAGACCTTCGTCATCGCCAAGACCGCCTATGACGGCGACGGCCGCATGATCAATTCGCGCTTTCTTGACGGCATGACGATCGCGGAAGCCAAAGAAGAAGTCGCGCGGCGCTTGGAGAAAGAGACTGGCCCCCTCCCTAACCCTCCCCCGCAAGCGGGGGAGGGTTAGGG
>Ga0207416_1001997_pt1 | contig 23920 bp, 24 predicted proteins | sample PaiPotPPM11metaG_FD_184107 | JGI IMG/M metagenome (GOLD analysis project Ga0207416, IMG submission 184107) | Iron sulfur acid spring bacterial and archeal communities from Banff, Canada, to study Microbial Dark Matter (Phase II) - Paint Pots PPM... ...
AATGTGCCGAAAGCTCGTCGACTTGCGGATCTTCAAAGGATGGGCGAATAATATACGTGATTTCGTATTGTGACATGCGCAGCGCGCTGCCTCCCTCTGGGCGTAAGGCTTGTCCGAAGCCATGAAGCCACGGTTCGAACGAGCAGGAAGGAAATCGGGCGAGAACCGCCCGGCAAGCCCGCAAAGTATATCACACGCTCAAATCGGGTGACAAGGGAGCGTCTGTGCATAAGTATGGGGGCGCCTTGTGATTGGAGCGTGCGCCGGCTGTGGATGGAGGTGGAGAGCGCACGGCGAATGCTTCTGCTCTATGCGATCGCGCCGTTCACCGATATTGCTGATCATTTTTTTGATCGCTTTCGCGCTGATTGCGTACCATCACCGCTATGGCCTGGTGGCGCGCGTGCGTGCCCTCATGAATATCAAGCCGCCCGCCAACGTTCGCACCGTCCTGGAAGCGGGCCAACGCCTTCCGCTCGTGCAGCTGACAAGTCTTGGGGGTCAGCGTTTGTCGGTGACGCCGCAACCAGGCCATGCGCTGTATCTCAACGTCTTCACCACCTGGTGTCCCGAATGTCAAAAGGAGACGCCTGCGCTGGAAGAGCTTCGCAATGCGACCAAAGCGATGCCCCTTGACATTGTGGGTATCGACCAAGACGAAGAAATTGCAACGGTCAGCCAGTTCGTCCAAAATTACGGGCTCACGTACCCCGTCCTTATCGATGGCGGCGATGTGACTCGTTCACTTATGGGCGTGGCTTACATCCCGACAAGCTTCATTGTCGACAGCCGAGGCACCGTGCGAACCCGTATCACCGGAGCGATTACGCTGGCCCAAATGGAGCAGGCCGTCAACATGGTGTTGCACGGCAAGAAGATAGCAGTTCAGTAGGTGACCGCAGCGTCGCTGTACGCCGCAACGATGCCTGACCCGAACATCGTGACGACGTTGTGCGGGATCGTTTGCGCCGCCGCTGCCACTTCTTCGAGCCGAACGCCCGGCACATCGCCGACAATGACCGCCCGGTCATCCGCTGAGACCTCGACCTTAGGCGGTGCGGCAACCATGGTGAAATTCATTCCGATTGCACCAACGATTGGACACAATACGCCGCCAAGCATCACCGACCCACGGCCAGCAAGCGTCTTGGGTATACCCTCGCCGTAGCCGATGCGGAGCGTCACGATCGTCTCACCCGGCTGCGCAACGTACGTGCCGCCATATCCAAGCGGCATCGGTTCGGCATAGCGGCGGACACCATAGATAGGCGCTCGCACCTCGAATGCGGTGCGCAGCCTCTCACGCTGCTGGTCGTCGCCCATGGCCGCCCCGTACAGTCCGACGCCAATGCGCGCGGCGCCCTCGGCCAGACCCCAGACGTTAGGCCCGGTACTTCCAATGTGGAGCACAGGAACTGCGAGCCGGTGCGCTCGCAGTTGCTCCACCCCAGCGTGGAGGCGTCTGACCTGCGCCTCCATTGAATTGATCCCCGCAATATGCGTCCAGGCGCCTTCCCACTCGATGTTCGGCAAGCTCGCTACTTCTCGCGCAAATGCGGGGGCGTCGTGTGGAGTGACGCCCCACCACCCCGTACCTGTTTCGATGGCGACGTGCACTTTTGCAGTTCGGCCACACTCGCGAGCGACGCGCGAAACAGCGGTCGCGCGCGCAGCATCGGCAACGGAAATCGCAACGTCAAGCTTTACGCCGGTTTCGACATCGACTTCAGGGGTCGCAGCGATCTGGACGATTGGCGCCGTGATCCCCGCGTCGCGAAGTTGCGCTGCTTCCCACATCTCAACGACGCAGAGCCGCTCCGCCCCGGCATCGAGACACGCTTGTGCGACCTGCACTATCCCCATCCGGTACGCATCGCACTTGACGACCGCCCATAGCGGACGGCCGCAAAGATACTTACGCCACGCGTCGACGTTGTGCCGGATCGCGTCCAGACTGACGTGCAGTGTTGGCCTCAAAACAGCTTCCTCGAGTCGAGCAGAATGGTCACCGGACCTTCGTTGACTAGGCTTACGCGCATATTCGCTCCGAAGATTCCCGTTTCAACCCTCAGTCCTTCTCGGCGTATGAGGTCGACGACGCGGTCGAACAGCGGTTGGGCCTCCGGGCCAGACGCCGCATCGATAAAGCTTGGCCGTCTGCCCTTGCGTGCATCGCCGTACAGGGTAAACTGCGATACCGCGAGCACTGCCCCGCCGACCTCGGAAAGACTGCGGTTCATCGCACCCGTTTCATCATTAAATATGCGCAATCCGACTATTTTGGAAGCAATGGCTTGGGCATCAGATTCGGTGTCATCACGCGCAACGCCGATAAGCGCGAGGACGCCGCGCTCAACGGCTCCGCATTGCGTGCCCTCGACGTCAACCGAAGCGCTTGAGACCCGTTGGACGACCGCGCGCACTATGCGTGCACGGGCGGGGCGACCATCACCGGTACTGCGGCACGACTGATAACTTCTGCGGTCGTGCTGCCCAAAATCGCGCGTCGTATGGCGCTGTGGCCGTGCGTCCCCATAACGATCACGTCTGCGCCATGCTCTTTCGCCGCATCGAGGATCGCATCACCAACCCGATCCCCGACCATGACCGCCTTGGCTTCAATGCCCGCGTCGGCTGCCTGCTTGCGCGCCGCTTCCAGGATTTCGTGCCCCGCCGTGGTCTCTTCTTCCATAATCTGCTCGCGCGCAAATCCACCAGCGTCATGTGCCGGTCGTGGTATGTGCACCGCATGACAAAATATGAGCTTGGCGCCCGCTTCTCTCGCCAGTTGAACAGCAAGTTTGATTGCAGCCTTTGACGACGCCGATCCGTCAATCGGCGCCAATATGCTCTTGAACATGATTGTTGACTCTCGTCCCCGAGCTAGCCGCCGGCCCGGGCTTCGCGCTTGGTGACGCGGTAGGCAGTGCGCACGTCGCGCACCTTGTTCACTTTGGCAAGTATCGCACTGAGGTGGTTGAGATCGCGAATCTCTAAGCTGCAGGCGATCGTTGCCGTCCGGTCGCGTTTCACGCGCGCCGTTACCGACGTGGCATTGGTCTTCTGCTCGGAAAGCACGCTCATGATATCCTGCAAGAGGCCGGGCCGATCAAGCGCCTCAATCTCCACGTCGACTAAGTGAGAATCGCTCGGCGATGTATCCCAGGTGACGTCGATGAGCCGCTCCGGCTGCGCGCTCAAGCCCGCAACATTTGGACAGCTCAGGCGGTGCACCGAAATCCCCTTACCTTGCGAAATAAAGCCAACGATGGCGTCCCCCGGTACTGGCGTGCAGCATCGAGCGAAGCGTATGGGCATGTTGTCGGCGCCGCGTACCCGCACGCCTGAAGCGGCGCGCGCGCGAACCTTGCGGACGGTCGTAGCCTGGCGTTCGAGTGGCAGCGGCACAACTTTGGCGCGCTTGGCCTCTTCTCGCAGCCGGCCGATAAGCGACGCGACCGAGACGTCGCCAAAGCCGATGCCGGCATAGAGATCTTCCATGCTCGAACAATTAAACCGGGCTGCAAGCTTGGTGAGAAATTGCGGCGTCGCGATCTGCGTCAATTGATTGCGCGCAATCTCCCGCTCGAAGACCTCGCGCCCGGCGGTAACGTTCTCCTCGCGGCGATTCTTGCGAAACCACTGTTTGATCTTGTGCTTGGCGCTCGACGTTTTGCAGATGGACAACCAGTCAAGCGAGGGTCCCGGGCTGCTCTTATTGACGAGCGCTTCGCAGATGTCGCCGTTACGCAGCTGGTAATCGAGTGGAACAATCTTGCCGTTGATCTTCGCGCCGATGCAGTGATGGCCGATGGACGTGTGGACGTGATAAGCGAAATCGATCGGCGTTGAGCCCGCCGTGAAGCCCATCACATCGCCCTTGGGCGTAAAAATGAAAACCTGGTTGTCGAAGAGATCGAGCTTGAGATTCTCCATGAACTCGCGGCTGTCGCGCATGTCCTCTTGCCACTCGAGCAGGGAGCGCAGCCAGGCAAGCTTCTGGTCGAAATCGTCGCTGGCACCGCCCTCTTTATAACGCCAATGCGCTGCTATGCCATACTCGCTCGAGCGATGCATGTCCAGCGTACGAATCTGAATCTCGATCGGGTCGCCGCCGGGACCAATAACGGTTGTGTGCAGTGACTGGTAGCCGGTCGTTTTCGGCATCGCGATATAGTCTTTGAAGCGGCCCGGCAGCGGCGTCCATAAACTATGGATTATGCCGACTGCGCCATAACAATCCTTGACCGAGTCAACGATGATGCGGATGGCGCTCAGATCGTAGATTTCTGAGAACTCTTTGCCGTGTTGCAGTTTCTCGTAGATGGAGAAAAAGTGTTTGGGCCGGCCCGAGACATCGGCGCGCAATCCTGCGGCGTCGAAGCGTTTGCGCACTTCAGCGATAATCGTTTCAACGGTCGCTTCGCGATCCGCACGGCTCTTGGCGACTTTTTCGGTGATATCGCGGTATGCGATCGGATCGATATAACGAAGCGCCAAATCTTCGAGATCCCATTTCATCTTATAAATGCCTAGCCGGTGGGCGAGCGGCGCGTATATCTCAAGCGTCTCCTGCGCGATGGCCTTCTGCTTGCTGGGAGTCAAGCTTTGCAGCGTCCGCATGTTATGGAGACGGTCGGCGAGCTTGATGATGATGACGCGAATGTCTTTCGCCATCGCTAGGAACATCTTGCGGAGGTTCTCGACCTGTACGTCTTCTTTGCTCTGATATGGGATCTTCGTGAGTTTGGTCAGTGCATCGACGAGCGTTGCTATGCCGGGTCCGAAGCGGCGTTCGATTTCTTCAATAGGGACAGTTGTGTCTTCGACGACGTCGTGCAGCAGGCTGGCGGCGATACTCTGCGTGTCCATTTCGAATTCGGCCAGGATGGACGCCACTGCAAGCGGGTGTGAGATAAAGCTGTCGCCCGACGCCCGGGTCTGGCCGTCGTGGGCGTGCTCGGCAAAGGAAAAGACGCTTTCGAGCCAGGCGGAATCAACTGCCGGCGCGTAGCTTTGGACCTTCTCTATCAGCTCTTTAAAGTTGTTTGCCATTGTCTTCTAGTTCTATTGTAGCGGTTCTACGCCCGATGGCACAAGCGTTCCCGCCACTCTTTTAGGCCATCGCGGGCCCGCGGCTAGAAGTTCATGAGGGTTGTGACGGGGGTATCGCCGAGCTTACGACGCCCTTCTAGCTCAGTGAGTTCAATGAGGAACGCGAAACCCACGACGTGTCCGCCGAGTTGTTCAACAAGATTCTTCGTTGCGCGGGCCGTGCCGCCGGTTGCAAGTAAATCGTCTGCGATCAAGACGCGCGCGCCTTTACCGAGCGCGTCGCTATGCACTTCGAGCGTGTTCGTGCCGTACTCAAGCGCATAGTCGGCCTTCAAGGTATCGTAGGGCAGCTTCCCCGGTTTGCGCACGGGAATGAGACCGGCGCTAAGGATGTGGGCTAAGGGTGCGCCGACGAGATATCCGCGCGCTTCGATAGCGACTACGTAATCGATATTCTGATCGCGAAACGGGCTCGCGAGCATGTCGACCGCAGCTTTGAATCCTCGAGCATCCTTGATGAGCGGCGTGATATCGCGAAATAGGATACCCGGTTTCGGGAAATCCGGAATTGCGCGGATGAGCGACCGTAGCTCGGCTACCTGCACAAGGACCTCCTTAGGGATCGGCGGACCGCGGCGCTACTTCGGGGGGCATCCGGAACGTCCTTGACGCGTCGTGCGATAGCGTGATACTCCGCGAGCACAATCGCTGGAGGTATCACCGTGGAGCAGCTGGCTGCCGATCGCCTGGGAGGGCATAGTGTCGTCTTCGGAGTGTACCGGGACGGCGACAACAACCTCGACGAAGTTCAGGAGCGCAACGTCACCGATTTCATCAAGACGACGGGATCAAATCCTGGGCTCAAAGTGCTGGCCGAAGACACAACGCGCGTCTCGCATCTGCCGTTCTCGCGCGGCCAGTTGCGTACGGAGTGGTCGACGATCCAAAACGGCTCCCAACATATTACTCGTGTGACGTCGCCAACCGACATGTCTGACCGTCGTTCGCTCGCGGCATTTGTCGAGAAGGCGCTCGAAACGCGCGTCAACGATCCTGATTTTCGCAAGGCTGACGTGTGGATCGACCTCGTGGATCACGGCGGTGGCGATGGCGGCGGCCTGCAAGCGGATAGCACAGGTGGCTTCATGTCACTCGAGGATATTGCAGGAGCCATCGGCGACGGCAAGACCGCGTTTCGAAAAAACCATCCCGGAGCGGATGACACGGTAACGGGAGTGCTTGCGAATCAATGTTTGATGGCGACACTTGGGTTTGCTGACACGCTCTCGCACATCGGGGTCCGCTATCTTGCGGCCTCGCCCGAAACCATGCTCGCACCGGGTGTTCCGTCGGCCGCGTTTGCCGATACGCTCACGCATGGTGACGGATGGGCGCAGGACGCGGTTAACGTCACCATGCGCACGCACTACGGGAGCGGTGCGGATGCCTATCATCCCGCTGCTGCCTTCGACGTGCTCGATCTCGACGCAAACAAAATCGCGAACGTGCGCTCGACGATTTCGGTTTTCAATTCCCAGGTGAGCTCGCTCGGACATGAACCCCATGGTCGGGAGGAGCTGCAGGAGATCCGCTCCGACGTGAAATCAGTGCGAGGTATGGTACGCTTCGATCACTCAGCTGATATGCCATGGCATGCCGACCGGCCCGCTATCACGGTCTACGAGACTGTCGCCGATGACGCCCGTCTGCCTGACGCGATCCGCGGCGCCGCAAAAGCTGCAGCCGACGCCGTGGCATCACTCGTGCTCGCGCATAAGGAATCGGCGGACTTTGGACCATTCCACGCATCTTATAGCGACGCTGTAGGGCCAAACGTTCATGTACCCATCACGCCGCATTCGTACGACGCGTGGGCCGACCAAGGCGTTATCGAAACGCACAATGGGTTTTTCGACGCCGTGCACGGACGGGATTTTGCGCGCGCGATTGGCGCGTATAACCCCAGCGAGGATGCAGCCGGCGCCGTGGCATGATGCTGGGAACTATAGCTAACGTAATCGCCAGAAATCAGAGGTAAAGCCTAGTTGTGTGAACGTGGCCTCGGCTTCGTCAACCGTCTTACGCCGCCACGCAGGTTCTCGGCGATCGGCCGCATACCAGTGCTGCGCCAGCCGCAGGCTTGTTGTGCTGAAAATATCGCGCCGCGTGGTTGGCTCCACAGCCGACACCACCGGTCGACATGCTCTTCCGACCGGAAAAGAAGTATTGTCTTTCAGGTGAAGACGATGTTCTGCCACCAATGCCGCGCCGGCACTGAGATGTGTACGATTTCACCGCCGGCGTGGATAAGCTCGCCCGCGCGCACAGTGAGCGCGACAGCCTCGCTGCAATCGCCGCACGTCGTGCGAACGGTAGCGTCGCAACCCAAATTCGCAATGATTCCCAGAGCATCCCAAATACAGATTCCATTGTATGCGAGGCGTGCGGGTTCAACGATAAACGGCGTCGGCACCGCAGCGTAGGGATTTGCCGTTAAGATATCGCCGTTGCTTTGCAGAACGATAGTGTGACCATCTGCTAGCTCGCGGTACATGTCAGGCACGAGGGCGCTCTCAAGCCCCAGCGCTTGCGCGGTTTCCGTGGCGCTGGGTGCGTGGTTGCGCTGCATGAACTCGTCGAAGATGAACGCACGCACTCGACTACGGACATCACGGTCATTCGTCATGGCTCCGCACCTCGTTATCCGGCTCGAGGTGAATGAGCACGTGAGCTCGCGGTAACGACTGCTTGATGTCGACAACAATTGTATCGGAGAGGGCGTGCGCTTGCTGCAACGGCATGTCACCTTTCATCTGCAGGTGAAAATCGATGAATTCGCCGCCACCCGAGCGACGGGTACGCAGCTTGTGATAGCCGGCGAAAATATCGCGGTGTCGCTCGATGATGTCTCGGATCATCGATTCTTGCTGCTCGGGAAGCCTGCCATCGGTGAGATCGACAAACGCGCGGATGCTTACATCATACGCCGCCTTAACGATAAGGCCGGCGATCATGAGCGAAATAATCGGATCGATGAGGGTCGCACCCTTCCCAATGATTCGAATAGCGAGCAGGCCGCCGGCGACGCCCACCGCTGTCCATACGTCAGCGCGTAGTTGCGCCGCTTCGGCTTGCAGCGCGGGAGACTGTTCGATTATTGCCGTTTGGGCCAACGTGCGGTAGACGAACACGTTGACGCCCGCGGACAGCAGCATGACGCCGAGGCCCAAATCTAAGTGCGCGATGGACGTTGGGTAACGAATGTGCTGTATCGCTTCTGCCACGACGACGCCCGCCGTCGCGAGGATGAAGAGTGCTTCGAGCGCCGCGCCGAGGTTCTCGAATTTGCCGTGCCCGTAGGCGTGGTCGGCGTCTGCCGGCCGCGTGGCCAACCTGACGGAAATAAGCTGAAGCGTCGTCACGACAAGGTCGACGCCGGAATGCAAGGCCTCTGAGAGCACGCTTACCGACCCGGTGAGCGTCCAGACGATCAGTTTGAGCGCGACGAGGAGAGCGTTCGAAGCGAGGGGCGCGCGAAGCGCCCGCACGCGCGCTTCGCCGGTTCGGCGCAGGGCTTCGTTGTAGCTACGAGTTCCCTGGGAGGTGCTCGTCTGCGTGCTCACCGCCATGGTCGTCACCTAGTTCCGCCATCAGACCAATGATTCCGCCGGGGCTCGACGTCGTCGCAGGCGGCGTCGTTGGCGAGGATTCTAACGGCGAGGTGCTCGTTTGCCGCTTCTTGCGATAACGCGGCGGTGGAGGCGGAGCAGTCTTCCGCTTCGGCGGCGTCGGTATGACCTGGCCGCTCGCGCCGGCACCACTCGGCGTGCTTCCCGCGGCAGTTGTCTGCAGCTCGCGCGATGACGCAGCGGCACGCACAGCCACGCGGTTGCGGATGTCCGCGTTTTTCCAGAGCACAAGGAGGGGGCTTGCGATGAAGATCGACGAGTAGGCGCCGCTGGTCACGCCGACCAGCAGCGCGAAGGCAAAATTCTTCAGCGTGTCACCACCGAAGAAATAGAGCGCAAACAGTGTGATGAGGACGGTGGCCAGCGTGTTCACCGAACGCGTCATCGTCTGGAGAAGTGACGTATTGACCATTTGATCGTACGGTACATCAGGCATGACCCGGCTGTTCTCGCGTATCCGATCGAAGATGACGATGGAATCCATGACCGAGTAGCCGATGACGGTGAGCAGCGCTGCCAGAAATGCGTCGTCGGCCTTGCGATTGGCGATCGCATAGATACCTACCATGACGAACACATCGTGTATGAGCGCGATGTCAGCCACGATACCGTAGCGGAGCTGGTTGCCGAAGCGAAATGCGATGTACAGCAGCTGCAGAACGAGCGCGATGACGAGCGCCCAGAGCGACCTGCTCAAATACTCCTTGCTGAGGCTCGGACCGACCGAAGTGATCTGACTTTGTTCCCGATCAACCTTCAGGCCCGCGCGATCGAGCGCATCATAGACCGGACCGGGATCGTTTATCGCGCTTTGGGTCTCGATGAGCACGCGGTCGTTGGACGCGACATCCCCGGCTTTTTGCGCAAGCTGCAAACTCTCGTCGCCCAATTGGAGAGGGGTATATTGCGACCTGAAATCTTTTCCGATGGACGAGAGGTCGATCGCTTTGAGAGCCTGCCGAACTTCGGTTTCAGAAACTGCGCGTGAGAATTTGACGTCAATGGTGGAGCCGCCGGTGAACGATAATCCGAGCGGCAGCCCATGGTGTTGTACCAGTGCAAAAGCACCCGCAATGATAACCGCGGCGGAGAGCGCGAACCAGTAGTTGCGCTGCCCGATGATGTTCCATTTGAGGTTGCGGAAGAACACGCGGCTATGCCCCGTACAGCGCAGGCGTGGTCACGACGTCATTATCGACCACTGCATCCACGAATGCTCGTGTGATATTAACGGCCGTCAAGAGCGAGAAGACGGTGCCGACGAGCAGCGTCAACGCGAAACCCTTCACCGTGCCTGTTCCAAGCCAATAGAGAACGAGCGCGCCGACGATGGTCGTCACGTGCGAATCGAAGACCGTCCAGAAGGCGCGCTTGAAGCCGACACCAACGGCCGCTCGAGTCGTGCGTCCAGCCCATAGCTCTTCTTTGATTCGCTCGAAGATCAGCACGTTCGCATCGACGGCCATACCAATGGAGAGTACAAAGCCCGCGATGCCCGGCAATGTCAGCGCTACTTGGAAGAGCGCAACGTAGGCGAGCATCAGGAAACAGTACACGGCGAGCGCTATATCTGCAAGCAAGCCAGGAACGCGATACACAAACAGCATGAAGAGGAGTACGATGCCCAGCCCGGCGAGTGATGCGACCATCGACTTTTGAAGGTCGATAGCGCCGAGCGTTGGTCCGACGCTTTCGATCTCAATTATCTTTGTGGGAACCTTCAGCGAGCCAGCTGACAGCTCGTTGGCAAGGCGCACTGCTGAGTCGGTTGTGAACCCGCCGTGAATCTGACCCTGGCTGCTGATCGCGCCCTCGATGGTTGGCGCTTCGATCAGCTTCTTGTCTAAGAAAATCGGGAGTGGATCGCCAATGTGATGGCTCGTCCACTCATAAAACTTCTTGGAGCCCGCGCTGTTGAGTGTAAAATTGACGGACGGCGCGCCTGCAGAGTCAGTTCCAGCGGTTGCGCTCGACATGTCCGCACCTGTGATGACCGGCGGACCGGCGACCTTGTACGGATCGAATTTCTTGTCCGGAGGCTGTTGTAACGCGTGCGCGACTTGCTCTTTGGTGAGCGGTCGCATTTCAAGCACGGCAGCTTCGCGGATGAGGCCTATTGCCTGCTCGGGGTTCTTCAGACCAGGGATTTCAATGTTGATTCTATTGTCGCCGACTTTGGCAAAGGTAAGCTCGTTGACGCCCAGTCCGTTGAGCCGGGTTTGCAGCACCTGCAACTCCTCAGCCAAGAGATCGGGTGTAATCTTGGGCACATCGGGTGTTGGCTCGAGTTCGACGAGCGCACGCAAGCCGCCCTGAAGGTCGAGACCGAGATGGATGGTTTTCTGGATTGGGGTAAACGCAAGCGCGCACAAAACGCACAGCACAACGATTACTGTGAGCTTGATGAGATGCTTCCAACGAAACCAGAACATGGGAGCGCCAGCTTCGCGTTGCGGGCACGTCAACCCTTACGCGAAAACGGCGTAAAAACGGACCTAAAGGTCCGTTGCTACATAGGTCGTTGCTTCAGAGGATCGGCTCGTCGTTTACCACGACCGTGTACGTGCATCCCAATATCTTTGCAGCGCTGCGGCTCATGGCGAAGCGCAGGCTGAAGAGATCGAGGATGTCCGTGGGGCTGGCAAGACTCACATCGCAGGTAAGATTCAGCGTCAGGGCTTTGGCTGCAGCATGCGCCTCGAGTTCCGCCTTCGTGACTGCATAATTTACTTTATCGTGAATGTCGAAATCTTCGGGGCGACGCGTGCGGACTCGCGACCGATGGATATCGGCCTTGTCGGCGACGATGAGGGCGGCGCTGACCGGATCGACCGCGGCACCTTGAGCGTTTTCGTCGTGGTTACCGACGGCGGACATAACAATGGCCGCGTCCGTAACGTCGACGTTGCGCGAGACAAGGAGTTGGTAGACGAACACGGCTCCCGCGGAGGCATGGCTCGGGCGGCCGGCGCAGTTGCCCACGTCGTGCATGAGCCCTGCGACAGCGGCGAGATCGCACGCGTGCGCGTCGTAGCCCAAGGTGGCGAGGACGCGCGAAGCGTTGACTGCGACAAGCGTTGCGTGACGCCGTCCGTGGTCAGTGTAGCCGAGCGCCGCGAGTACGGTGTCAGCTTGGTCGATGAGCGTGAGGATGTCCGAGTCGTGGCGCAAGCGCTCGAATAGCGAGCTGCGCAACGGCGTGACGTTATGATGCATTTTTAGATCTTTCATTCTTTTTCTATTCGCCTGAAATTGTTTCGGCAACGTGAACAGTATACCCCGAGACAACCTCAGCCAGGCCGAGTACGGCAAGTGTCCCGCCAAAAGTTTCGATGAAACGCGCAAGCGGCAATCGAAGTGATTGCGAGCACACGATCACCCCGCGAGGGCCCACATCCTTCTGATATGCCAGAAGCCGCTCGGCAGTTCGTGTAGCAACCGAGGGTTCCAATCCGAGTATCGGACCGCGATCGCCGAAGACCATGGCTGCTGCGAGGCGCGATTCCAGGCTGATGGAGAGCGCGGCAGCTCGTATGACGTTGTCGGGACCGGCAAGAGACGAACATATGCTTGCCGCCAAACGTCGCCGAACTGCTTCTCCGATGACAGATACATCTCTTGTATTTTCGGCTTCATCCGCGACAGTCTCTAGTATGGCAGGCATGTCGCGGACGGAAACTTTTTCGCGTACTAAGTGTTGCAGGACACGTTGTACGAGTCCAAGCGGCGCCACCTCGGGCACAACTCCCTTGACAGCCGCCGGCTGAGTCTGCTTCAGATTGTCGAGCAGGAGCTGGACTTCTTGGCGCCCGAGCAGCGCCGCGGCATTGCTTCGCACGACGCGATCGAGGGCGCTGGCGAGCACCGTAATGGGATCGACAACGAGCATCCCCGATTCGTTGTGCGGCGTCTCGCGCTCAGGCGAAAGCCACACGGCGGAAGCGTCGAGAGCGGGCTCTCGCGCCGTCTCTCCCGTCAGGCGCGAGAGTGCTTGCGGCGCACCAATTGCGAGAGCACGATCTGGATACATTGATCCATGTACGACGACACGGTCACGCACGCGTATCGTAAATCCGCGAGGCGCTAATGCAAGGTTGTCCTTTACGTGCACGCCCGGAACGACGACACCAAGATCGAGAGCAACACTACGGCGTACGAGCGCGATGCGTGCAAGGAGAGCGCCTGCGGCCGGCTGCTCCAGCAAGGGTAGCAAACGCTCGCCGAGATCGATCGAAAGAGGTTGAATTCCCAAGAGCGTGATGGCGTGCTCCGGTTTGTTCTCCCGAGCTCGCTGACGGTTTGCTTCCTGCGCAAATTCAGCGAGTTGCTCGCGATGTTTCGCCCGCAGCGAGACGCCGGCCGTCAGCAGCATGCCAAGTCCGAGAGCTCCAAAGGCAAGGTGCGGCAAACCCGGCACGAGTGCGAGCGCGAGCATTGCCGCACCAACGGTTCGCAAAGCGGACGGATGCGCAAGCATTTGGCGCACAAGGTCAACGCCAAGATTTGCATCGGACGCAGCGCGCGTCACCATTATTCCCATGGCCGTTGAAAGAAGGAAGGCCGGCAATGTCGTCGCTAGTGCGTTGCCTATCGACAACAACGGATATGTCTGGATCGCACTGGCAGTATCAAGGTGTTTGCCGAAAATTCCGATCGCCATGCCCGCAAAGACATTGACGATGACGATAACGATCGCAGCGATGGCGTCGCCACGCACAAATTTTCCGGCGCCATCCATGGCGCCGTAGAAATCGGCCTCCGCTTGCACTGCTCTTCGGCGCACACGCGCTTGTGCGGCGTCGATCAAACCTGTGTGCAGGTCGGCATCGATGGCCATCTGTTTACCCGGCATCGCGTCGAGTGTGAAGCGCGCCGCAACTTCGGCAACGCGTTGCGCACCATTAGTCACGACGACAAGCTGGACGACAATGAGAATGACGAACAAGAGCAGCCCAACAGCGACGTCACCGCGCATAACGAACGCCCCGAATGCTGGGATCACAGCCCCAACACCACCGGGTTGATCCCCTTGCGTCAGAATCAAGCGCGTGGCCGAGACGTCTAGACTTAGACGGAAGAGCGTCGTGACGAGAAGCAACGAGGGAAATGCAGCCAATTCCAGCGGGTTTTGAATGGACAGCGAGACGACGAGCACTGCCGTCGCGAACATGATGTCAAACGCAAGGAGAACATCGAGCAGCGCCGGCGGTAATGGAATAATGAGCATTGCAATACTTGCCAATACCGCAATAGCGAGGACGTTGCTGCCCGGGGCACTTGCAGCGCTCACATGCCGTCTTCATCGCCGCGCTGCAGCGCACCGCGGGTCTTCATGATCCACGTAAAGATGGCGGCGACGGCCGCATAGCACTCCTCGGGGATCTGTTCATCGACGTCAACATGCAAGTACAACATGCGCGCGAGTTCGGGAGATTCCACGATCGGAACACCGTGGGCCTCAGCTGCGGCGCGCACGACGGGCGCCATGAGCCCCGCGGCACGCGCGACGACGATGGGCACTTCTATCTGCGGCGGAGCGTAACGAAGCGCTACAGCGAGATGTGTCGGATTCGCGATGATGGCCGTGGCGCGACGAATGGCATCGATGCGCAAACCGCGGACACGCCGCAAACCAATGGCGCGACGGCGTTGTCGTGCTTCAGGACGGCCTTCAGTCTGCGCTCGCTCCTCGCGGAGCTCACGCGGCGACATTTTGAGCCGCAGGGCGTGCCTGCGTCTCTGGACGACGACGTCGACCGCCGCAACGAGCGCAACCGCGGCGAGAGCGCGCCACCACAGGGACGCGCTTGCATGTACTGCTGCGACCGCTTGCGCAATAACATCGCTCGTCTGCGCAATGATGGCGATGTGGTGAAAGAGGACGGGGGTCAAGAGCGCCGCCACGAGCATGACAACGGTAAGAGCACCAGCAGTTTGAATCAAGTTCTCAGGACTGATAAGGCGCCGCAAGCCCATGCGTGACGAAATGCGCACCGCTCCCGGTGCAATCGCGGCAGGCGCGAAGCCAAGCGACCCACAGGCGCACGCGCCAGCGCCCGCCGCAATCATGGTAGCCACCCAGCAATAGGCGATGATCTGCCAGAAGGCGCCTTCATGTGAAATGGCGGATGCAATCGACATTAAGGCTTCCGCATCCGCATGATGGGCGATGCCGGGTGCTGCGCTCAGCGCGACCCCAAACGCGTTTTGCCATCCGCCCGCTTGCGCTAGCGCCACGTGAGCTATTGTAACCGCAGCTCCGAGCGAAAGAGCCGAGCCAACGATAAGGCTTGACGGGTTGCTCCCCTGCGCGTGCGACTTGGCGCGGCGCCGCGGAGTTGCTTCTTCGGTACGTTCTTCACTCAACGCGCGCCCGCCAGCGTTTCGATCATCTGTCGCACCACATTCATGAGTTCAGGCCACAGCACTAGACTTCCGATGGTAACCGCAAACAGCACGGAGACGGAGATCGGAGGGGCGCTGAACAGCACGCCGCCGATATGGGGCGCGACACGTGAAAGGATTCCCGCAATGAGGGAGGCGAGCGCCTGCGCGAACAGTGACGGACCGGCAATCAGAAGACCTGTTCGAAGCGAGGCGCTCCCCAATGCCGACAGCGCGTGCAAGGTGAGCAATGGGTGCAGCGCCGAGCTTGCACGCGCAAACTCAGCAATCATCATTGTCAGGCCGCCGGTTCGAAGTAACACGAGAGCGTATGCGAGCTGGTAAACACGAGCGATGGGCCCGCCGTTCGGAGCGCGCTCGGCAAACGGCGGCGATCCAAGCGCCACATCGATCAGATCGCCGGCGGCACCAACCGCGCCAGCAATCACGGCTGCGCTTAACCCGAACATCGCACCCGACACCGCTCCATACAGTAGCGCCGCTGTCGGCTCGACGACGTGCGCATGGGACGGCGCAACAGTCGAGAGGAGTGGAACGAGGACTATCGCGAGCGCCGCGCGTGCAACGCGAGGGGTCGAGCCTGCCGGCATCAGCGGTACCGTCGCTGCAAAAGCGATTGCCTGAGCAACGGCAGCCGAGAGACCCGCTGTCGCGTGCCAGAGCACGATAGCCTCAACCCCGGAGGTGCGGAAGTGCCGCGATGGCAGCCATGAGCAGCTGCACGAGCAGCGTTAGAGCGGGAGAAGCGCCTGCTGCGACTATCACGGCGACCGCCATGATCTTCGGCCCAAAGGATAAATTTTGATCTTGAATGCCAAGGACGGTTTGTGCAAGGGAGACCACGACTCCGACGAACCCGACGACAACCACGACTGGAATCGCCAGCACGAGCGCCGTTTGCATTGTTTGGACGTATAGCGAATTCGCCACATCTGCCATGTAACTAACGGTATGATTCGGCCAGCGCACCCGTCACAAGCGTCCAGCCGTCCACGGCAACGAAAAGAAACAGCTTGATCGGCAGTGAGATCGCATTCGGAGAAACCATGAACATCCCGAGAGACATGAGGACGATGGCGACAACGATATCGATAGCCACAAAAGGCAGCGCGAGGACGAAGCCCATGGCGAAAGCGGCACGCAGTTCACTTACGAGAAATGACGGCGCAAGAACGAAGAACGGTGTTTCCGATGGACGCGACACGGCGACGCGCGCGATATGCGAAAAGGAGCGCACGTCCGACATCCGCGTTTGCCTGACCATGAAGGTCCGCAGGGGTTTTTCGGCACGAGCCAGCGCGGTCGATGCGGAAATGCGGTGCGCCTGAAATGGATCAATGGCGTCACGCTGGATGGCTGTCAAAGTTGGTGCCATGATGGCAGCGCTGAGCATGACGGCGATGGCGACGATGACCGCGTTGGGGGGGAGAGCCGCAGTGCCAAGCGATGCGCGAAGCAATCCCAAAACGACGACGACCCGCGTGAACGACGTCACTGATATCGCCAGCACGGGAACCAGAGCGAGTGCGGTCAATGCGACCAGCAGGTCGACAGGCGAGCCTAACGTCGGTTGATTCAATATATTCGCCGCGGCTTGCATCGTCAGCTCGATCGAGGTTTGTCGAACTGCAGGATTTCGTTGATCTGAACCGCGAGGCCACCATCTTCAAGTGAAACAAGATCGCCGGTTGCCACGGCAATGCCATTGACGAGCAGGGGCACGGGCGCTTCCGCCTTTGCGTCTAGAGGTACTACGGTTCCCGGAGCATAGTTAAGAACCTCACCGATGCTTGCTGTCGTTCGCCCAACAAGCGCCGTCACTGCGACACGCAGATCTCCGAGCGCCTCGACCCCGAGACTGCTCACTGGCGTATGTCACTGCCGAGAGCGACGAGCTTTACAGCGCGATCCCCAAAAACTGTGCCAAGTTGCGCGAGCGCCACGCGACGGCCACCCGCATACAGACCAACAGAGATATCCCTGTCGGAGCGCTGCAACCGTAGTACCGAACCGCTGCGCCACTCCCAAACGTCGGAGAGAGCGCATGCAACGCCTGGCAGCGCCGCGCGCAGCTGCAGAGCGACGTCACGTATGTCGGGATGGCACGGCACTGTCTTTGTATGGAGAGGGACGGCGCATTGCGTGAACAGCCGGATTGTTGCACGCTCTGCGTCAACGCCGCTGAGCTGCACGTCACAACACCAGCTGCGCTCGCGCGGTCGGACCCTCGGCTCCTCTTCGATTTCTAAGACCGCACCATTTGATGCGATGCTGAGCATTCGCCTCACGGACTCTCCTACGATGCTGCGCTCGATTGGGGACAGCGCTGGTACGCAGGCGCGACCTCCGACAATCCAACCGAGGAGCACACGTTCCGAAGCTTCGTTGATAACGCAAAACATTTCACAACGGTCGTAGCGCAAGCGCCAAGCTCGATCGACAATATCTGGGACGTCTGTATAGTCGCGGAATACTATTGGGCCATGGGATGCGGCGACGCATGCTTCAATAATCTCATGCGCACGCAGTACGACACCACGCGCAAGAGCTCTCAGCGAGCGGCCAGACTCGTCGATCTCCGGCTCTGTTCTCGGTGGGGTTATCGCCTGTGCTCGAAAACGGCGCAATCCACCAACGAGGTTCCCGAACGTCGTCATCGCACAAGGTTCAGCGCTATCCGCGCAAGTGAGTCTTTGCTGGCCGCGAGAGCTATCTCAATCTCTGCCCGCCCGCTCAACGTCCAGAGGGCTCGCAGGTTTGACACAAGGTCCTCTTGTGATGGGCTCGGCGGGTTGCGGCGCAATCGTCCAACGTGCGGAGCGTCAGCGGGTACGTAGTGCGGCAAGCCCGAGGAACGCGTGGTGACAAGCACGTCGCGCTGGATGGGCTCGAGCGTTTGGGGATTTGGGAAAACTGCGATACCGAGGCGACCTAACGTCACTTTTTGATCCGTCTTGCGCTTGGGTCCCAGCATCCTCAACGTACCCGACAGAGTGCCGTCGAGGCCGACTTCATAGCTCTTATACGACCCAAGATCCCGCGCCGGAACTCTTAACGCAGTGAGACCGCGATTGTCATCCTGCGCTCCTTCGACGGCAGGCGCAAAACCCATAATACTTCTGCCTCGATCGTCCAGCAATCGCCCATCCTTGTCGACGTGCGGGTTCATTGCACGAGCGAAGACTCGCTCGCCAGCGTCGTCAAGGACGAAATAGCCAGCTCCTTCGATTCCTATACGAGGCATGGAATTAGACATACCTTGGGTGCGGGCGTCTTCGATATTGCCGAGCTCGAGTTGCGCGAGCCAGCGCTGGTTCTCCAGCATAGCCGCGTTGAGTTCAACGGTCGCGGGCATGGGATCAATATTTGAATCATGATTGGGTGAAACTGATACGGGAGCAATCATCTTATTCGATTTCTGGCGCGGATATCGCCGGCGACAAATGACCGTCCACGAGCGAGCAAACAGGTAGCCGATCCGCCTGCGACCTTGACCGAAAGGCGGTACCAGCCGGCGAAGCGTTTCATCTTGGACGACAAATGCGGGCTGGCAAAACGTTTAGCGTAACGCACGGCAGCCGATGACAAGCACCCAGCCCGAAAGCGTGCTCTTCCTTTCGACCTTCTTGCGATCGCCCCGCCGCTGTGTGTGCTTCCCTGTGGCTTGAGCTGCGTGAAAGTGACGGGCCGAAACACGTGCGCGAACACCCGCGTCTCGGGCATAAAGGCGTTTGTGGTGGCAGCTTGCGGGCGATCACCGAATGAACGGAGGCCCCAAGCCGAACGTTCGGCGAACGTGAGCGAACCTCGAGGGCGGTAACAGCCCTCGTATACAAACGAGCCCAAAATTGCCGGCACGACCGCCTCGATAGACATGGCCACCTCACGTAGAGGCGCTATGGTACGGAGGTCCTGTGAGCGGGATATGACCGCGCGACGAACGGATCTGCAACGAACCGCACCGTGGGTGCTCGCCGCCACGATCTTGGCGTCAAGCATGGTATTCATTGACGGCACGGCGGTGAGCGTTGCCTTACCACTGTTGCAGCGAGAACTGCATGCCACGATCATCGATGCGCAGTGGTTCGTTGAATCCTATGCACTCTTTTTATCAGCGCTGATCCTCCTCGGCGGATCGCTTGGCGATATGTTTGGCCGCAAGCGTATTTTTATGCTCGGGGTCATCGGTTTCGCCATTGCGTCGGCTTTGTGCGGAGCGGCTCAGAATTCCGCGCAGCTCATCGCAGCACGATCCGCACAGGGAGTCGCGAGTGCGCTCTTGACGCCGGGCAGTCTCGCGATTTTGGGAGCATTTTTCTCTGAACAGCAACGGGGTAAGGCAGTCGGAACGTGGTCAAGCTTCACGTCGATCACGGCGGCTGCGGGCCCGGTGCTTGGCGGATTCATCGTCCAACACGCGTCGTGGCGCTGGATCTTCTTCATTAATATCCCCCTCGCCGCGGCGGCCGTGGCGGTGACAGCCCGATACATTCCGGAAAGTCGGGACGAGGAAGAAACTGGCCGCGTCGATTGGGGTGGTGCCCTGCTTGCAACCCTTGGGTTGGGAGCGATCGTCTATGCGCTCATATCGGCCGGGGGCGGCGGTTGGTCAGTGACAGACATCGTAGCCTTCGTTGTTGGCGTTGTGGCGCTGGTGCTGTTTCTCATTGTAGAAAAACGCGTGCCGTCCCCCATGATGCCCTTAGAGGTCTTTGCAAACCGAAACTTCAGCGCCATAAATCTCTTAACGCTCTTGCTGTACGCAGCGTTGGGTGGCGCGCTCTTCTTCTTACCATTTAACCTCATCCAGGTCCAGCACTATAGTCCAACAGCCGCCGGCGCCGCGTTGCTGCCGTTTATCGGTCTTGTCTTTTTATTGTCGCCGTGGGCCGGCAGTCTCGTCAATTCGGTCGGGCCGAAAATTCCACTCGTCGCGGGTTCCCTGATAACCGCTCTCGCGCTCGCGGGACTTGCGCTGCCTTCCGTCGGCGGGAGCTACTGGACGACGTTCTTCCCTGCTCTGACGGCATTTGGTTTCGGCATGGCGTGCGTTGTATCTCCGTTGACGGCAACGATGATGAGTTCCGTGCAGCCGTCCCATCTCGGCATAGCTTCAGGCATCAATAACGCCGTTGCCCGAACGGCAGGCCTTATTGCGGTTGCGGCGTTTAGCCTGGCAGTCATTGCCCGTTTCAATCAGAGTCTTGACTCCTACCTCGCTCATATTCCGGCTCAGCCGCGAGTCATCGCCGCGGTCAACGCCGAGCGCCCAAAATTGGCCGCGGCGAAAGCACCTGATTTTGCATTGGCGGCAGAGCGTGCGCAGATTAACGATGCCATAGGGCGCTCGTACGTCGAGGGTTTTCGCGTGGCGATGCTACTCGGTGCGCTGCTCGCGCTCGGTGCAGCGCTGTGTGCTGCGTTCTTCGTCACAAACGAACGCACGAGCGTCAGTGGACGCGCACCTCGCTCGCCTTGAACGTTGCGTACACTGAGGCACCTGCTGCGATGCCAAGCTCATCGGCCGACTGCTTCGTGATTCGCGCAACGATCGGGGGCGTGCTCGCAACGCTGACGCGCACTGCAGCGCCGTCGGGGACGACGCTTGCGACGCCTCCGTGCAATGCGTTGCGTGCCGAAGATTCTGGTCGTGCGCGCGAAAGCACGACAGCGTCGGGATCGATGACAAGCGCGACGGGGCCGGATACCTGCCCGACGATAACGAGCCGTGCGCCCGGGACCTCGACTTCGCTCACCCCGTTGGCCAAGGGACGAGCCACGCCCCGATAGAGGTTGACGCCGGCAAAGGCGGCGACATAACTTGTCAGCGGCCGCGCTCGCAACTCGGCGGATGAGCCGCGCTGCACGACCGCTCCAGCCTCCATCACGACAAGCATTTCCGAAAATAGCATCGCTTCTATAGGCTCGTGCGTCACTAGCACCGCAGCCATGCCCGCCCGCGCGATCTTTTGTCGCAAGAATTCTCGTATGGGAGGCCGCCGCTCGACGTCTATGGCAGATAGCGGCTCGTCAAGGAGCAGAACCCGCGGTTCCAATGCGAGTGCTCGGGCGAGGGCCACACGCTGGGCTTCGCCGCTCGACAGCGAGGACGCCGATCGCTGCGCAAGCGCAGCGACATCTACGAGCTCGAGCGCCTCCAACGATTTCTTGCGAGCACTTTTTCCATGGTAACCACTCGCCCTCAAACCAAATGCGACGTTTTCGACCACGCTCATGTGCCCGAAGAGCGCGTACTCAGCGAAAACGAAAGCACAGTCACGCTGCTGCGGCGGCACCCAGATGTGCTGCTGCGCGTCAAACCAGGTCTCTCGTTCGTAGGCAACGCGACCGCGCTGTGGGTGGACGAGTCCGGCAATACTTCGCAGCACAGTCGTCTTCCCGGCACCGCTTGCGCCAACGAGCGCGACGGCGCTGCCTGGGCTCACGTCGAAGCGACACGAAACGTAAACGGCTCCAGCACGGCTCTCGATTTCGACCTCGAGCATTATGGGGAGACGCCTGCGCTGCCGACATGACGCACGATGAGGAGCGCACCGTACGATAGCACCATGAGCACGACGGCAACTGCGATGGCTGCTTGGAGATCCGTCTGCTCAGTTACGTACACCGCAACCGGCATGGTCTGCGTGACGCCAGGCAGATTACCCGCAAACATGATCGTCGCGCCAAACTCACCAAGGGCGCGCGCCCACGCAAGCGCGAGCCCGCCAGCGAGCGCTGGGATTGCCGGCGGAATGATGACTCGCGCAAAAGTGTACGTTCTCGACGCGCGCAGCGTCGCGGCGGCATCAATGAGTTGTGGATCAACACGCGCGAACGCACTCTTAGCCACGGCGATGTACAATGGTGCGGCGACAAACGTTTGCGCTAAGACGACCGCTGCGGTCGTGAACGGAAGCTCCACGCCCAGCAGGTGGAGGGCGTGGCCGAGCAGGCCTGCGCGGCCGAAAGCAAGCAGCAACGCGAGCCCGCCGACGACCGGCGGCAGCACGACCGGCAGCGTGATGAGTGTCTCGAGGGCAGCCCGGCCGTGAAACGGCTGAGAAAGCAAAGCTGCAAGCGGCGTGCCGCACAGCGCTATGATGAGCGCCGCGAGGATGCTTGTCCGCACAGATAGCCAGAGCGCCTCGCTCACTACTGGGCTGTGAAGTGTGGCGACGAATGCTGTCGGCGTAACACGAAGAATAAGCGCGAGCAGCGCGATAATGGTAAACGCCACGAATGCAGCTGCGAGCACGATGGCAGCAACGCCGAGAGTCGTATCGCGAGCTGCTGCAGAGAAACGTCTCATGGACAGGGCAAAACCAGCGGTAAGGGGCTACGGCGCGAGCGCGAATCCGTCGCGCCGGAGGATGTCTTGACCGGGCGGCGATCGCACGAACGCAATAAAACCTGCAGCCACATCGGGCGATGTGCTCCCTTTAACGGCAGCGATCGGATACACGATCGAGGGTTGATCAACTGCTGGCAGCATCACAACGCGCGCATGCTCGGGGACCTTCGCAACGTCCGATCGATAGACGATGCCTGCATCCGCTTCGCCTAAACTGACCTTAGCGACGACAGCTTCCACGTTCTCTTCTTCAGATACGACGTTGTGCATGACCGAGCTCGCGAAGCCCGTCCCAAACGCACGGTCCGCATCCATTTTTTGGAGCGTCGCGCGCGCGTAGCGCCCGCACGGTACCGCATCGGCGCACAGCAAGACGCGAAGACCAGGATTACTCAAGTCATGCGCAGTTTGCACCGGCGAGTTCATGCTGGCGATGACGACGAGGCTGTTTGTTGCAAATGGGGCCGATGGGCCAACGAGGCCATCGCTCGTTGCCCTGTCCATCCAAGCTTGATCGGCGCTCGCAAAGACATCGGCGTGCGCACCTTGCGCAAGCTGCGCTTCCAATGCCTGACTGCCGTTGAAGACAAAGCGGAACGTAACGCCGGGATGCGTCGCTTCGAAGCTTTTCCCTAAGTCTGGAAACGCAGCATGGAGCGAAGCAGCAGCGAACACGGTCAGCACCGTTTGAGGCGCGGCCGCAAGTGCGGCTATGAGGAACATCGCCTAGGCTACGCCGGACGACGGAAGATACCGCTGTGCGCAGTGCACAAGAACGGTCGACGGCCTATTTATCCCCGGTTGGGTTGCTCGGAGCGAGTCAAAGAACTCGAACTCTGGGGCGCGGGCGCTTTAGCGCCGATTGCATCTTGCAAAATTTGCTCGCAGCGCGCAAGACCTGTGCTGAACGCTTCTTCATCACGATCTACCTTGTAGAGAGCGCTCAGCCCGTGAATCTGGGCCACAAGCTCCCGCGCAATCGGGCGCGCAGGCACGATTGCACCACGTTCGAGCGCGTACTCCGTCACGAGGGCCTCGAAGCGGTCTAAGAGGGCATTCACCGCTCGCCGCAGCGGTTTGGCAAACGGCTCGACGTCTCCCAGTTCGGCTTCCAGGTTCCCCAGCGGATCGCCGCGATTGTCGCGACGCCGCTGCTGGGATATAAACGTGAGGTAGTCTTGAAGGCGCTGTTGCGGTGATTTGCTGGGCGAGAACATCTCATCGCCGGGCGGACCATTGAACCACTTCTCTATCTCACCAATAATCGCAACGCCGAGTTCGTCCTTGCTACGAAAATAGTGATAGAAGTTGCCCTTGCCGACGCCTGCGATTTCGAGGACGTTCTCCACGCTCGTCCCCTTGAAGCCCTGACGATAGACGACCTCAGCCGCAAGTTCGATAATGTGCTGTCTGCGAT
>Ga0207416_1001999_pt1 | contig 23918 bp, 22 predicted proteins | sample PaiPotPPM11metaG_FD_184107 | JGI IMG/M metagenome (GOLD analysis project Ga0207416, IMG submission 184107) | Iron sulfur acid spring bacterial and archeal communities from Banff, Canada, to study Microbial Dark Matter (Phase II) - Paint Pots PPM... ...
GGGGAGGGGGGACAGCGGCCCTTTTAGATGCGATTGCCCTGCTATCCTTCCGCGGAAAGTGGCGACGGCACGCGGTGTGCGGTATCCTACCGGGTGAAGGAGAGGCGTGTGGCGTCAACGGTCGAGCAATCTCAACGCGCGGATGCACCCGCACCGCAACCGGTCAGCCCACGCCATCCACTCCGCAGCATCGTTGGGGCAATCGGTTCGTACTTCATCATCCGAATCGCCGCGCGCGCCTCGTACGGCATCCTCTCCACCTATCTCGCCCAGAAAGTCACCGGCTCCGCGACGGTCGCCTCGATTATCGTCACCGTCTTCTTCATCAGCGAACTCGGCCTCGCGCCGATCTTCGGCAACCTCTCGGACCGCTTCGGCCGCCGACCGTTTCTCATCTTCAGTCCCATCTGCGGCGCGGCGGCATCCGGCATCTTCGCCCTCGTCACACTGCTGCCAGTGACGGGCACGCAGGTCACGGGGCTGGTCCGCGTCGTCCTCGTGCTCGTCTTTGCCGGCGGACGGCTGCTGGAAGGAATTTCCGCAGCCTGCGCGGCGCCCGCCGGGCTGGGCTTCCTTGCCGATGTTTCGGGCAACGATGAGGAGCGCCGCGTTCGGGTGATGACCGCCTTCGAGGTGACGACGGTCCTCGGCGTCGTGATTGGTATCCCGGTTGGCAATGTGCTGTACAGCCTCGCCGATGTCCATGGCTTTTTCGGTATCCTCGCGATCTATGTACTGACGGTGCTCATCCTCAGCGCGACCGTCGTCGAGAGCCGTGTTCGCTCCGTCGCCGCCGAACCGCCCGCGCCGGTACGGCTGGGGCGGGCCGCGCTCGGCGTCTACCGCATGCTGCTGCACCGCTCGCGGCTGCTGGCGTTCGTGCCAGCGTGGCTGGCAGTCAACGCACTGCTCGCCGCGCTGCTCGGATTGATCCAGTTCCTGCTCAGCCTGCCGACAGCAGCCTCCGGCACCCTGGAGCCGAAACAACGGGATGCCGACCTCCGTTTCCCGCATCAGTTGCTCGTCGGCGGGTTCAGTCAGGGCGCGATCGCCGTTCTGCTCGGCACATTCGGTGCGATGTTGATTGTCGGCATGGTGCTCTGGACGTTTATCCTCCCCCGGATGCGTCGCCCGGTCGCGATGCGCATCGCCCTCGGCGGCTTCCTCGCGATTTCGGTCCTGCTCGCGGTCACGAACCGGCTGGGCGAGAACCCGCAGACCCTCTCGGCACGGGCGCGTGACGCGCTCTGGATCATCCTGCCGCTGATCGCGCTCTGTGTAATCATTGCGAGCGGCTTCGCACCCGCCGCGCTCACGCACCTCGCCGCGCTCTCCGAGGAGATGCCGGGGGAGCGTGGCGCGGTCATGGGCCTGTATTCCCTCCTCCTCGGTGGCGGGCAACTCCTCGGTACCTGGATCGGCGGCATCTTCGCGGACATCGCGGGCTTCAACGGCCTCATCGTCTTTAGCCTGCTCCTGACCATGCTCGCTTTTTGGAGCGTCCATGCCTCCGCCGGTTACCTTTCCGACCGCCCCCGCCGCGATTCCGGGGCGGTCACGCGGATGCCACGGAAGACCTAAACCCCCACATGCCTGCTTGCCATAATGTATGTCCCCGGTGTAGGGTGTCGCGGGTGCGATGGTGATGTAGTGAGAGGATATGGGACTTGATGCGACGCTGGTTCATGCTCTTCGTGATCGTGCTCCTCGTTGGCTGCGGCAGTGGCAGCAAGCCGACGGCAACCTCCGTACCAGCGCCGACGGTCGCACCAACCGCCGCACCGCAGGTGATCGCCACAGCCGCACCGACGAGCGCGCCAACGCCCGCACCGACGAATATCGCCACCGCGACGACCGCCGCCACGAGCGGGAGCGCCCCCGCCGCCACGACGACGGTCGCGACGAAAGCGCCTGCCGTAGCGAATAGCGACCTCACGCAACTCCACGTCGGCGACAATGGCGACGGCTATGGGTTCAATGTCGGCGGACTGAGCAGCGATCCCGCTTTCCGTGACAAAGTCTACGCCAATGTGCAGGGCGCGGGATTCAACTGGGTGCGTCAGCAAGTTCCCTGGGCCGCGATGGAGCCACAGAAAGGCAGCTACGGCAACGACACGACGGCGCAACTCGACCAGTTCGTCAGCGGCGCGAGCGCGAAGGGGCTGAAAATCCTGCTCAGTGTCGTGAAATCCCCCGATTGGGTCGGCGCGAAGGGCGGCCTGCCGACGAAGACGCAGGACTTCACGGACTTCATGGGCTTCCTGACCCAGCGGTACAAGGGCAAGGTACAGGCATACGAAATCTGGAATGAGGAGAACTACGCCGTCGAGACGGGCGGCTCGGTGAACGTCGCGGCCTACCTGCCCGTGCTGAAAGCGGGTTTCCAGGCGGTCAAGAAGACCGATCCGAAGGCGGTCGTCGTCTTTGGCGGCATGACACCGACCGGCGTGAACAACCCTTCCATCGCGCTCAACGAGGTCGAGTACCTCCGCCAGATTTACGCGCTCAATGGCGGCGAAATCAAGCAATACTACGATGTGCTCGGCGCGCACCCCGGCTCGAACTGCAATGACCCGGATCACTCCTACCCCGCCAATCCGCAGGGTTGCGACGTGAGCGGTACGGGCAAGGCCGATTTCGTGAACGACAATTCCTTCTATTTCCAGCGCATCCAGGAATTACGCAAGGTGATGGTGGACGCCGGCGAAGGCCAAACGAAGATGTGGCTGACCGAGTTCGGCTGGACAACCGCGAATCAGGCGAAAGGATACGAGTACGGCAAGTTCGTCTCGGAGCAGCAGCAGGCGCAATATCTCGTGCGCGCCTTCCAACTCGGCAAGTCGTACCCGTGGATGGGCGTGATGTTCGTCTGGAACCTCAACTTCTCGACAATCACGCAGCCAAACGATGAAAAATACCCGTGGAGCGTCCTGAACAGCGATTGGTCCCCCCGCCCGGCATATACCGCGCTAAAGAATATGCCGAAATAGATTGCCGAACTCCCGGCCCCTTCCCGCGTTAGGAAGGGGCCGAGGGTTAGGTTCCCCATGACACAATCCCGCCCTCATTGTGTCAAACTCTCGCGATAGCCATCCGAGATACTTTTCGCGGTACAAAGGGGACGAATTGGTACCGCTCCGTGACGAGAAGGAGAACGCTATGGTGCAACCGATGGAAACCGTGCCACCTGGCGCGCCGATGATGGCGCAGATCGCCGATGATCGCGATACAGCCCCGGTCGTGCTACGAACACACGGATTGCGCAAGCACTATGGGCGCGTGACCGCCGTGCAGGATGTCTCGATTGCCGTGCAGCAGGGGGATGTTTTCGGCTTCCTCGGGCCGAACGGCTCCGGCAAGACGACGACCGTCGCGATGATCCTCAGCCTGATCGAGCCGACCGCGGGCAATGTCGAACTGTTCGGGCAGACGACACGGAAAGGGCGGTACGGCGCGCTTCGTCGCGTCGGCAGTATCATCGAGTCGCCCGCCTTCTATCCCTTCCTCTCCGGACGAGATAATCTGCGCGTCGTCGCGCGGCTCAGAGGCGTGCTGATGGCGCGCGTCGCCGAGGCGCTCGATCAGGTCTTCCTCACTGACCGGGCGGACCGGAAATACAGCGCCTACTCGCTCGGTATGAAGCAACGGCTGGCGATCGGCGCGGCGCTCCTCAATGACCCCGAACTGCTGATGTTCGATGAGCCGACGAACGGCCTCGACCCGGAAGGGATGGTCGAGGTTCGCAACCTGATCCTCCATCTGGCGTCGCAAGGCAAGACGATCTTCCTCTGCTCCCATCTGCTCGCGGAGGTGCAGCAGGTCTGCACGCGCGTCGCCTTTATCAATCGTGGCGTGATCGTCAAACAGGGTACGACGGAAGACCTCCTGCGCACCGACAACACGCATTACCTCGAGGTGGATGACATCCCGCGCGCGATGGATCTCCTGCGCCAGACCGCGTACATCACCGAGGTACGCCCCGAAGGGGGCGGCGTACAGATCACCTGCACGGGCGAGTGCGCCGCCGATGTCGCGGCCACCCTGATCGGCGCGGGCCTCCGGCTCTCCCGTCTGCAACCGATTGAAACGAGCCTCGAATCTATCTACCTCGCCCTCGTCGGCGCGGACGCGCAGCAGCCAGGCACGCCGACCGGCCGCTCATAATTGGGAGCGTAGGCTTCAGTCTGCGACGTCTCTCGCAGGCTGGCCAGCCTGCGCTACCACCAGAGATAGGGAGTGACACACATATGGGCAGCATGATTGCGGCGGAACTGTTCAAACTGCGCAAGCGGCCGATGACGTGGTGGATGCTCGGCATTATGGCCGCGATCACCACGCTCGTCTTCACGGTCAGTTATCAGATTGGCCACCACAGCACGAACCCAAGCACGGCGCGGAGCGCGCTGGACAACGCCTTGCTCCCGAAAGGCGCGCGCACTGCCGTCTCCGCCGGCAACGCGCTCTGGGGCACGCTGACGGTCATCGCGATCGCCGTCGTTGTTGGCAATGAATTTCAGTACGGCACGTTGCGCACGCAACTGGCGATGGGGCTTAGGCGCATCCCGTACGTGTTGAGCAAGGCGATTGCGGTCTTTCTCGCGGCGATCATCGGTTTGGTCATCGTCGTCGCCTTCGGTGTCGGCCTCAGCGTGCTCCTGACGGCGGTTGACGGTGCGCCGATGACATGGAGTGGTGCGTTCGGGCAGGAGTTCTGGCAGACGCTTGGTGTGCAGGCGCTCGGCACCGCGACGCGATTCGCGCTCGCCCTCTTCATCACGCTGCTCGCGCGGCAAGTCGTGGCGGGTGTCGCGGTCGTGCTCGGCTACACGATCCTGGAGGGCACGCTGACGAGCCTCCTGACGGGCTTCGGCGGCGGTTGGGCGAAGGCGGTCAACTTCTTCCTCACCCCAAACCAGCGCGCCCTCGCCTACGGCCTCGACCGCTCGCAGAATTTCAACAAGGCACTCTTCTCTGTCCCGGTCGCGGCGATGCTGCTCATCGCGTACGCGATCATCTTCCTGATCGTCAGCGTCGTTATCTTCAACCGGCGCGATGTGAAGGGCGCGGCATAGCGAAGGAGCGAGTAGCGAGACGAGACTTCGATCCTCTCTCGTCACTCATTGCTCGTTGCTCGTCATGCTTCGTAGTGCGACAGCAACTCGCTCAGCGGGCCGGGCGGCGGGTTGTTGAGGTCCACGCCCGTCGCGTTCGCCAGGCGCTCCTTGAACCAGACATCGAATTCCTCTTTGGATTGCGAGAACATGCTGAGCGCCTTGCCGAAGTCCGCACTCTCCATATAGGCGACGAAGAGGTCGCCGTTCGGTGTTTCCTGGAAGAACCAGAGTTCCTTCGTGATGCCGATTTTCCGCTCGGAGGCGGCGTACTGCCCCTTGCGTGGCCCTTCAAGTTCGGTCAGGAAGGCGCGGGCAGCGGCGCTCTTGCCGGGTTGGATTGGGAGCGCAAAGCCGATGTGATCCATGACATTCCCCCTCGTGAGGTTCCTTCGACAGCGCAATCCGCTGCCCCTCCCACACATGACGGCGCGTCGTATCAGCCGGCCTCGCACGTCACTGTGCCAGTCACTCATCCGATGCAGTTTCGCGCTCGTCCGGTCATCATTCTACCATGTTATGATCGTGCCCGCTGCACGGCGGAATGTGGTCCCACAGGCTTTCCAGCTTGTGAGCGCGAGCGAAGCGCAGGCTGAAAGCCTACGCTACCATTGAGAAGGAGATCGCATGGCGAGCATCGCGTATGATCCGACGCATTTTCACACCTACGACGAACTGACGGCGCTCCTGCGGGATTGGGAGCGGCAGTACCCCGGCCTGCTCGCGGTGGAGAGCATCGGCACATCGCACGAGGGGCGCGACATCTGGGCAGCGACGATAACGAACCATACTGAACACCCGGCGAGCGAGAAACCGGCGTTGTATGTGGATGGCAACATGCACGCCGGAGAAGTGACGGGGTGCGCTGTCGCGCTCTCCACAATCCACGACCTGCTCACGCAGTATGGCAGCGATGCGGCAGTGACGGACCTCCTCGACACACGCACACTCTACGTCCTCCCTCGCGTCAACCCGGATGGCGCGGAACGGTATTTGACGACACCGTACACGCTCCGTTCCTCCGTCCGGCCCTACCCGGAGCCGGAACCGGGTGAGGGATTGACGCCCGAGGACCTCGACGGCGACGGACGTATCCTCACCATGCGCGTGCCGGACCCAAAGGGCGAATGGAAGATCTCCGAGCAGGATGCCCGGCTGATGGTGAAACGCAAGCCGGGCGATACGGGCGGCGCGTATTACCGCCTCTATACCGAGGGGATACTGAACAAGTACGTGCGCGGCCCCGTCACCGTCGCCAAGCCATTGGAGGGGCTGGACATCAACCGCAACTATCCGGCGAACTGGTCCACGACGCAGCGGGGCGGCGGGCCGTATCCGCTCTCCGAGCCGGAGACGCGGGCAGTCGCGCAGTTCGTCGTGGATCATCCGAACATCTGCGGCATCCTCAACTACCACACGACGGGCGGCGTCAACCTCTCGCCCCCCTGCGCGACGAGCGACGCGACGATGCCGCTCAAAGACCGTGAGGTGTACAAGGCGCTCGGCGCGCTGGCAGCAGAGACGACCGGCTACCCGTACATCACCGTCTACGACGCCTTCCCCGCGATTGACGAACGCGGCACCCGCTCGGCGGCAGGTGGGTTCATCGAGTGGACATGGGAGGGTCTGGGTATCTGGGGTATCTCGCCCGAGCTGTGGGACATCGTCGGCAAGGCAGGCGTCACCTTTCCCGACGTGAAGCAGAAACTGCTGCACGACCCAACCGAAGAGGAGGGCGTGGCGCTCCTGAAGTGGAACGACGAGCATCTGAAGGGCGAGGGGTTCGTGAACTGGCATGCGCACGATCATCCGCAGTTGGGCAAAGTGAAGATCGGCGGCTGGCACAGCAAGCGCGTCCGCCAGAACGCCCCGCCGGAATTCTTGCGGGAAGAAGAGGAGAAGTACGCCACCTTCACCCGGCAATATGCGGCGCTGACGCCCCTCGTGCGCGTCGGCACGACCGAGGTGGAATCGCTCGGCAACGGCCTCTGGATCGTCCGTGCGCTGATCGAGAACCACGGCTGGCTGCCGACGAACCTCTCCGACCGCGCGACGCGCAACGGCACCGCCAAGCCAGTCACGGTGGAAATCGCGGGCGGCGAGGTGTTGATGGGCAAGCAGAAGGCCGAAATCGGCCACCTCGACGGCCGCGCGACGAGCGGCAGCGTCCTCTTCGGCTTCTACCCCGGGGCGCGCATCGAGAACGAGCGGCTCGTCGAATGGCTGATCCGCGTCCCGGCCGGGACAAACGCCGTCACCATCACCGCCACGAGCGAAAAAGGCGGCGTGGATCGGGCGACGGTCGCGCTGGATTTGTAGAGTGCCGGGGCACCCGCTCCGCCCAAAACGCCCCGAACGCTCATGAAAAAATCTGCTACACTCCCACGCACGAGATCGTCACACCGGACCGTTAGCAGGAGGGGAATCAACATGGTTGCGACATGGGAAACGACCGCACTCGTTGAGCAAGACATCGCGCACATGCTCCATCCGGTCACGAACCTGCACCGGCACGCGCAGGAGGGGCCGCTTATCCTGACCGAGGGCAAGGGTTCAACACTCTGGGACTCCGAGGGCAAGGAGTACATTGACGGCTTCGCCGGGCTGTGGAATGTCAATGTCGGGCACGGGCGCGAGGAACTGGCCGAGGCGGGCAGGGAACAACTGGCGCGCCTCGCCTTCCAGCCAACCTTTTTCGGCCTCGCCACCCCGCCGGTGATCGAGTTGGCGAGCAAACTGGCGACGATGCTTCCCGGCCCGGTCAATCACTTCCAGTTCACCTCCGGCGGTGCGGAATCGAACGAGACGGCCTTCAAGATTGCCCGGTATTACTGGTCCATCGGCGGCAAGCCGGACAAGGTAAAGATCATCTCGCGGCAGATGGGCTACCACGGCATCGCGATGGGCACGCTCGCCGCCACCGGCATCCCCGGCTACTGGCAGCACTTCGGTCCGCGCGCGCCGGGCTTCCTCCATGTCTCCGCCCCGTACATGTATCGCAACGGCGAGGGCATGTCCGAGTCCGCGTTTGTCCAATCGCTCGTCACGGAACTCGAAGAGACGATCGAGCGCGAGGGGGCGGAGACCATTGCCGCCTTCATCGGCGAGCCGGTGCAGGGCGCGGGTGGGGTCGTCCCGCCGCCCGATGCCTACTGGCCCGCGATCACCGCGGTGCTGAAGAAGCACAACATCCTCTTCATTGCCGACGAAGTGATTAATGGCTTTGGGCGCACCGGCACGATGTTCGGCGTCCAGCAGTACGGCGTCCAGCCGGACATCGTGGCGATGGCGAAGGGGATCACCTCCGGCTACGTACCGCTCGGCGCGGTCGGTGTGACGGATGAAATCTACGAGCGGATGATCGGGCCGGACCAGATGTTCATGCACGGCTTCACCTACTCCGGCCACCCGGTTGCCTGCTTCGTCGCGCTGCGGAACCTGGCGATCATCGAAGATGAGGACCTGCCCGCGAAGGCAGCGGCGCGCGGCAAGCAACTGCTCGGCGGCCTGCGCGAACTGCAGCACCACCCGAATGTCGGCGAGGCGCGTGGCAAGGGGATGATGGCGATTGTCGAACTCGTCGCGGACAAGCGAACGAAGGCGCGCTTCGATGCGGCGTCGGATGTCGGCAACAAATTGCAAGCCGCGACGCGCAAGCGAGGCTTGATCGTCCGCTGCTCCGACACCGGCATCGCCATCGCCCCGCCGCTCGTCCTCACCACTGATGAGACCGACCGCCTCGTCGGCATCGTCGGCGACGCGATCACGGAAGTGTTGGGATAGGAGGGATGCCGTGATGAGACGCCTGCACCGACATCACGCGGAAGAGCAGCAACGCCTCGGCCCACCCGGGATTGACGAGCCGATTACACGATTCAACTATCTCGCCGCACACGCGGCTGCCGTGCATAATCCCGCGCGTGCGGACCTCGCGCGCGCGCTGCGCGGCAAGTATGCGGGGTTGACTGCCACGACCGATGACTACCTGCGCGAGAAGCACGAAGAGCTACGACGAGAAGAAGCATAGCCACAATGACCATCGTGTTCGATGCATGCGCGGTTCTTGCGTACCTGAATGACGAGGAGGGCGCGGACAAGGTCGAGGCGTATGTCCTTGATCCGCAGCGGCCCTGCGTCATCCACGCCCTGAAGGCATTCGAGGTCCACTATCTGACTGCGCGGACATCGGGACCACAGGTCGCCGACGACGCTATTCGCGACATCAAAGATGCTGGCGTCCTCATCCTCGAAGACCTGGACGAGGTCTTCTGGAAAGACGCCGCCGGATACAAAAGCCGTGGGCGTCTTTCGCCTCCAGATACTTTTGCTATCGCCATGGCGAAGCGGCTCGGCGGCGAGGTCGTTACATGCGACAAAGATTTCGAGGCAGTTCAGCAGTCGGGAATATGTAACGTCACGTTCTTCCGGCCACCGAGGGATCGGTAGCCGTTTACTGGGGCAGCACGACACTGGTTCAGGTCCCGCCTAACTCTTGCGGCCAGAAAACATTTGGGGATACTGGGAGGAATGGTGAAGATGGTTCGTCGGCAGGTACGGAAGTGATGGGGTGCGCGATGACCGAGAAAAGTCAGATATACCAAACGATGGAAGCGAAATGGCAGCGGGGCGAGCCGGTGATTATGGACGGCGGCATCGGCTCGGAGTTACAGGCGATGGGCTACCCGCCCGCCGACGCCGAGCAATCGCTGAACTTCACCTGGGGCGCGATGGCGCTCTACGACAACCCGGCAATCGTCAAGGCGATGCACCGGCGCTACGTGGATGCGGGTGCGGAAATCCTGCTCACCAATACCTTCCTCTTCCACCGCTGCGTGCAACTGGAGGCGGACGGCGACCTGGCCGTGCCTGCCGGGACGTGGAAGGAGAAGGCGCGGCTCGCCGTCCGCCTCCCGCGGGAGGCAGCGGCGGAGGGCGGCAGGCCGGGAATCGCCATCGTCTTCGTGATGATGATTCAGGACGGCCCGAAAGAGGAATGGGGGCGCAACGGCCCCTCCGTGGAGAAAGGCTCGAAGGACTGGGAAGGGCGCGTCTCGCTTGACTATCTGCGCGAACTCGGCGGCGTCTTCGGGGAGGATAGGCCGGACGCCTTGATGGTCGAACTCGCCCCGCCGATCCCCGCCGATCTCTCCTTCCCGCATTTTCAAGCCCTCGTGGAGAGCGGCATCCCGACGTGGATCTCTTACCGCCGCAGGGTTGGGCGGCCTGTCGAGATTTTCGGCAACGACTTGCCGGAAGACGGTGACCTGTTTGGCCGCGCCGCCCGGAAACTGGAGGAGATCGGCGTTTCGGCGCTGCTCGTCCACTGCCTGCCGCCGGAGAAGGCGCACGGCGTCGCATCGTGGCTGCGCGAATATACCTCGCTCCCGCTCGGCGTCTATCCGAACAACGGGCGGTATGATATGTGGAAGTGGGAGTGGCGGCATACGATTTCGCCGGAGCAGATGGCCGAGCACGCGCGGGGCTATGCCGCCGAGGGCTTCAATATCATCGGTGGCTGCTGCGGCGTCCGACCGGAGCACATCACCGCCATCGTCGAGACGCTGAAGCCGGTTCCGGCATAACCGTAGAGCAGGATGGAAATCTGCCCCGAGGGGAAGGGGGTGAGGTATGTATCCGCTCCTTTTCAGCCCGCTGCGGCTTGGGCACACTGAAGCGCCGAACCGGATCGTCTCGACCAGCCACGGGACGAACTTCGCCGAGGGCGGCGCGCCAAGCGAGCGGCTGATTGCCTACCACGCGGCGAAGGCGGCGGGCGGTTGCGGCACGGTGATGATGTTCGGCTCCGCTGCCGCTTCTCCCCTCACCCCGATCCCGAATAATCACGTCAATCTCTGGAACCCGGACGCGCTGCCCGGTCTTCGCGCCGCCGCCACCGCCATCAAGGCGCACGGCGCGCTTGCCCTCAGCCAGGTTACCTGCACCGGGCGGCGCACGCGCAACCAACCGGATCAACTTGGCTACGGGCCATCCGACACGGTGAGCGAGATCGCCCATGAAATCCCGCACATCCTCTCCACGAGCGAAATCCGCCGCTTCGTGGACGATTATGCCGCTGCCTGTCACACGCTCAAGGAATGCGGCTTCGATGGCGCGGACCTCGCCTTCTACGACGATCAGTTACCGGACCAGTTCTGGGACCCGTCCGTCAACAAGCGCGCGGATGCGTATGGCGGATCGCTGGAAAACCGCATGCGCTTCTCATTGGAAGTGCTGGAGGCGATTCGCGGCGCGGTCGGGCGGGGTTTCATCGTCGGCGCGCGCGTTTCCGGCGACGATTACCTGCCGGAAGGGCTGCAACCGGAAACGTTGCTGGAGATCATCACGAGACTTGACCGCACCGGGATGCTCGATTATTTCACGGTCACGGGCGGGACGATCCAGACCTTCCGCTCGCGCGGGCACAATATCCCGCCCGCATATTTCCCGCAGGGGACGTTCGTCGAGATGGCGCGGCGCGTCAAGGCGGCGGTTAATGTGCCGGTGATCGTCACGGGGCGAATCATCACGCCCGCGCAGGCGGAAGCGGTGTTGCACGGCGGCGCGGCGGACATGGTCGGCATGACCCGCGCCTTGATTGCGGACCCCGAGTTGCCGCGCAAGGCGCGCGAGGGGCGACTGGACGATATTCGTGTCTGCATGGGCTCGAACGAGGGATGCATTGACCGCCTCTACTTCGGCCTACCGATCGGCTGCGTGCAGAACCCGGTAGTCGGCCGCGAGCGCGAATGGGGCACACTCGTCCCAACAACACTGCCGAAACGCGTCGTGATTGTCGGTGGTGGCCCGGCGGGGATGGAGGCGGCGCGCGTCGCGGCGGAGCGCGGGCACACCGTCACGCTCTTCGAGCGGGCGGACGTCCTCGGCGGCGCGATCCGGATCGCCGCCCGCGCGCCGGGCTGGGAGGCCTATACCGGCGTGATCGAATGGCAGACCCGGCAACTCGCCAAACTGCCCGTTACCGTCCGGCTCGGCTGCGAAGGAACCCTGGATTCGATCCTCGCGGAAGCGCCGGACGCGGTGATCGTCGCGACGGGCGCGCTTCCCCGCCGCCCATATCTGGCGGGGGCGGACCTGCCGAACGCGGTGACGGTCGCGGATGTCCTCGCGGGGAAGGCGGCGATCGGCGAGCGATGCGTGATCCTCGATGAGACGGGGTACACGCCCGGCCCGAAGGCGGCGGATGCCCTCAGCCTCGCCGGGCGCCAAGTGGAGATCGTCACCCGCCACTACAGCCTCGGCGAAGACATCGGCACGACCGTCCGCGCCGTCCTGCACGAGCGGCTGCTGCGCCAGGGCGTGACGATCACGACACTGACACGGCCCGTCGCCATCCAGCCGGACGGCGTACGCGTCGCCCATGTCCTCACCGATGCGGAAGGCTTCATCCCGGCGGACACGGTCATCCTCTCCTCCGGCGGCATCGCGCAGGATGGCCTCTACCACGCCCTCACCGCTCATGCCGAAGCGCACCGTCGCTCGCTCGATCTGCACCTGATCGGCGACGCCTTCGCTCCGCGCCACCTCCGCCACGCAATGACCGATGGCGCACGTATCGGGCGCGCTATCTGAGAAACTGATTGAACGGTTCTCCCTGATTTCATTCCGGATTCTGTACCCGTCGCGTGTCCGAGCGGGCGAGGCCGAGGGTCCAGAGGGTTGGCTGCTCCGATGGCGCGCCGGAGCGGACTGATTGCCACCATGCCCGGAGCCGTGCGACGAGGAAGCGGAAGCGCGCCAGCGTCCAGCCGACAATGACGAGGACGAGCGCGAGACCACCGAGTTTCGCCCACATCTCCTGCACCACGCCACCCTCTATCGGGGCGCGGGCGCCTTGAAGTTGCGTCACACCGACGCCGTGATCGTAGACCAACTGCCCGCCGAAGTATCCCGTCAGGGCGAGGCAGGCGATCAGCACGCCGCCGAGCGCGAGATAGCCAATCGTGCCCGAGCCGTACAGCCCGTTCACATTGCCGAGCCGCATGCCGACGAGGATCAGGCAAGAGAAGACCGCGAGCGCGGCGAACAACTCGTGCCGGTGGAGGATCGTCAGCGAGGCGGCATCCTTCGCCGCGCGCTCCGGGCCGGAGAGCACCGCCGCTGTCGCGCCGAGGCTGCCGAGAATCAGGGTGTAAAACCCCGCCTGCGTCAGGCTCGCGCGCCGGAAGCCGACGCCGAGCGCGTCCAGCACAACACTGACGATCAAAAGCGCGATCGGAAAATGCACGATGGCCGGGTGCAAAATCATGGACGAAAACCCTCCAGTGGGACGATGAAGCCGAAAACCCGCACAGCGTACCTCCGGACAGAGAAGAAACCGGACATCGGTGAGGTTGGACGGATCATACACCGATGCGTGCGATCATCGGCAATCCAAAACGGGCCGCGCCGCGTTTGTATGAATGGCGATAGAGGGACTATCGCGCGACGGTCGAGGAAGGAGAACATCATGGCGATTGCGATCACGTTCACGCCACGTTCCATGAATGCCAGCCAGTACGACGAGATCATCCGACGGCTCAAGGCTGCCGGGGCAGGCGCGCCGAAGGGACGCCAGAATCATGTCTGTTTCGGGACCGGGTCGAACCTGCGCGTCTTCGATGTATGGGAGTCACAGGAATCATTCGGCGCGTTCGGGCAAACACTGATGCCGATCCTGCAGGAGATCGGGGTTGACCCCGGACAACCGGAGATCAGCGAGGTTCACAACACTATCGCCGGATAATCACCGCCAAATGCAGCGCGAACCCCCTCTCCACATGATGGAGAGGGGGCAGGGGGTGAGGTCTTACAGGCTCTTCTGAATCGCCTTGATGCCCGCCGCCATCCGGTCGAGGTCTTCTTCGGTATTATAGAAGCCGGTGGCGAGGCGAAGCGCGTCCGGGTTGTTAATGTATTTGTTCACGTCGCGGATCGTGACGTTGTGCTCCGCGAGCAGGCGATTCTTCAAGTCCGCGGGCGAAATGCCGTCCACCGTGAAAGCGACGAGGCCCGCCATGTGCTCCTCGGGTGTGACGACGGTGATGCCCTTCATCGCGGAGAGCGTCTTGTGCGCGTACTCGCCGAGCCGCTTGATCCGCTTATATGCCCATTCCAGCCCAACCTCGTCGCGAATCCACTCGGTCGAGACCTTTTGGCCGACGAGCAGCGGCAGGTTGTAGCCGCCGACATCGAAGCGGCCCGCGCCCGCCGCCGGGGTGAAGGACGCGCCGTAATAATCGAGCGAGCCCCACTGCATCCCGCCGCCGAAGGTCTGCTCGATCTCGCCGATACTGCTCGGACGGACATAGAGCGAGCCGGTGCCTTCCGGCCCGCAGATCCATTTCTGGCCGGGGCAGGCATAGAAGTCCGCGCCGAGGTCGTCCATATCGAGCGGCAGGGAGCCGAACGATTGCGCCGCGTCCACCGCGACGAGCACATCGTGGCTGTGTGCCATCGCGGTGATCTCCTTAGCGGGCAGTACCGCGCCGGTCGTGTAGGAGATATGCGAGATGACGATCATCCGCGTGCGCGGGGTGATTAACTGCTCGAACTGGCGGACGGTGTCGCTCTTCTTCATCTCGCCGACGCCGATATTCGCGACGCGGACGCGCGCGCCATAGCGCCGTTTGGTGAGGAAGGCCGGCATCAGACCGCCGGGATGCTCGATATTCGAGGTGATGATCTCATCGCCGCGCTGCCAGCGATAGCCGGCAATGGCGATATTCATGCCGTCCGTCGTCCGCCCCGCGATCGCGACATCGTCCGGCGTGCAGCCGAGGACGCCCGCGACCGCGTCCTTCGCCCCGTTCCGCGCCGCCATGATGCCGGGGTAGTGGTTCGGCGCGATCCGCCCCTGCTCCAGTTCCTCGATCATCACGTCGTGCATCGCCGTCACCGTCCGGCGCGGCAAGGGGCCGCAGGTGCCGGTATTCAGGTAAACCGTGTTCGTCACTGCCGGCATCTCCTGCCGGATCTGCTCAACCTTTGTCTCCACCGCGACGGCCATGACGCACTCCCTTCGGTCGTAGTAGTTAATAGCCAATAGCCAGAAACGGCGCCACTGTGCTGACTACCGGCTACTGACTACTTCGGGAAGTATCTCACGAAGCGCGACCGGCTGGAATAGCCTGCCTGACTGCGGCCAATGCCTGGTCGAGGTCCGTGATGATGTCGTCCACCGCTTCGATGCCGACGGAGAGGCGGATCAGCCCCGCGCCGATGCCGATGGCGGCGCGCTGCTCCGGCGTCAGGCCCCGGTGTGAGGACATCGGCGGGTAGAGGACGAGCGAGTAGACATCGCCCAAGGTCGTCGCGGGGATGCAGAGGCGCAGTGACTCCATAAAGCGGAAGGCGGCCGCCTTCGCAGACGCCGGCGAAGCCTCCCCCAGCGTAGCGTCCGCGATGTCGAAGGAGACCATGCCGCCATACTGCCCGGTGAGCGAGAGCCGTCCCATCAGCGCGTGCTGCGGATGATCGGCGAGGCCGGGGTAGTTAACGTGCGCGATGGCGGGATGCGTGCCGAGCCACTCCGCCACCTTCGCGGCATTCGCACAGTGCCGCTCGACACGAAGCGCGAGCGTCTTCAAGCCGCGCAGCACGAGCCATGCCTCGAATGGGCCGAGGATGCCGCCGATTGCCTTGTTTACCTCATACATCTGATGCCGGAGCGCTGCCGTCGTCGCCACGACGCCCGCCGTCACATCACCGTGTCCGCCGAGATACTTCGTGGAGGAGTGAACGACCATGTCCGCGCCCCACTGGGCGGGTCGCATCAGCACGGGCGTCGTGAAGGTGTTGTCCACGACGACGAGCGCGCCCGCGCGATGGGCGATCTCGACAATTGCCGGGCCGTCCGCGACGTGCAGGAGCGGGTTGGAAACCGTCTCAAAGGTGACGAAGCGGGGCCGCTCGCGCCGCACCGCCTCCTCGACGGCGGCGAGATCGAGGATATCCACGAACGTCGTGCGGACGCCGAGGCGGGCGAAATATCCTTGCAGCAGCGTCGTCGTCGCACCGTAGCACTCGCGGGAGGCGATCACCGTATCCCCCGCGCTCAGGCCAGTGCCCATGAACGCGCCGTGCAGTGCCGCCATGCCGGAGCCGAAGCCTATTGCTGCATCTGTCCCTTCGAGCGCAGCAACGGCCACCTCCATCGCCGTGTTCGTCGGATTGCCGTAGCGGGTATAGGCGTACCCCTCGCGCGTCGCGCCGAAGATCTCGTCCACGATCTGCATGTCGTCGTAGGCGAATGACGAGCCGGGGTAGATCGGGGTGACGACGGGGGTGTAATCGGGGTGCGGTGGCCGCTCGCCCGCGTGGACCGCGCGCGTCGCGAATGCCATCCCATCGAGCGGGCGCATACCTTCGTCTGTCATGCCGGGGTTCTCCTGGCAGGGGGACCGCTTTCGGTGCCACTGCGTACTGCGTAACCACCCATGTGGACGCGGCGTGTTCAGTCTAACACGCGCATCGTCAGACTTCCGCAGATGGCGGAGGTCTCAAAATCGGCTAGCAACCAAGTGTTGTATGAATATACCGCGATAATTCGTCCACTTCTTTGTATTCTTGATGTCCTTGCGGGTGCCCTCCGGGCAGTATTGGCGTTCAGGTTTCTTCCGGGAGCAGACAATGGATGAGGTGGCGAAGAAGCAAGTGCTGCGGCTCTTTTCCTACGGGCTGTACGCGATGACGGCGCGGGAGGGCGATACGGTCGCGGCGATGACGGTCAACTGGGCGACGCAGGTGTCGTTCGCACCGCCCTTGATCGTCGTCAGCATGGAGCGGGAAAGCCGCACGCGCGCAATGGTGATACGAACGGGGATGTTCGCCCTCTGCGTCTACGCTGCGGAGCAGCGCGAACTGGCGGGATTACTCGGTCGCCACAGCGCGAAGTCGCCCAATAAATTCGCGTCGGTGGCGTGGGAGCCGGGCAGCGCGACGGGCTGTCCGCTGATCGCGGGCACACTCGGCGCGCTCGAATGCCGCGTGAGAGAGACGATGGATGCGGGCGACTCCGTTCTTGTCCTCGCCGAAGTAATCGCCGCGCACATCCTCCGCGACGGCGCCCCCCTAACGATGCAGGCGGCGGGCTTCAGGCATGCGGGATGACGAAGCAATGAGCAATGAGGGGTCGCTTCCTACTCGCTGCTCGCTGCTATTTGCTATTTGCTCAGCCGCGGGTCCAATGCGTCGCGCAAGGCGTAGCCGACGACGATCAGTGAGAGCACGGTGATCGAGATGAAGAAGCCGGGGATGAAGACGAGCCCCTTCGACTTGTAAATGTATTGCGTCGCGTTCGTCAGCATATTGCCCCAGGAGGGCGTCGGCGGTTGGATACCGAGGCCGAGGAAACTCAAGGCCGCTTCCGTGAGGATGAAGGCGGGGATCGCGCCCGTCGCGAAGACGATGATCAGGTGCGTGACGTTCGGCAAGATGTGCCGCCGGATGATTACCCGGTCCGGCGCGCCGATCACGCGGGCCGCCTCGACATACTCCCGCCGCTTGATCGAGAGAATTTCCGAACGCAGGAGCCGCGACAAACCGAACCAGCCAAGCGCCGCGATAATCAGGGCGAGTTGAAGGGGCCCGACTTGGAAAAGCGCGCTAATCAGGACAAGTAGGACGATGCCCGGAATCGAGAGCATGACGTCCACGAACCGCATCAGCACCGTCTCCACCCAGCGGCCATAATAGCCGGCCGATGCGCCAACGAGCGTGCCGAGAAAGATCGCCGCGATGACGGCGGTGAAGGCGACACCGAGCGAAACCCGCGCGCCGTAGGCAATGCGCGTCAGGACATCGCGCCCGTACTCATCCGTGCCGAACCAGTGCGCCTTGCTGGCCGGTTCGAACTGATGCACCAGGCTCTGCTTCGAGGGACTGACGTGCGTGATGTACTTCGAGATGAGAGGCGCGAAGAGCGCCATCAGCACGAGCAGAGTCGCGATCGTCAGGCCTGCGATCGCCATCTTGTTGCCGCGAAAACGCCGCCACGCGCGCGCGTAGTTACTCTGCGGCTTGCGAAGCGCGCGCTCTTCTTGCGCGAACATCGCCGCCCGCGTTCGCTCGGATCGTGCCTCGGCAATACCCGCCAGTTCCGCGTTCGAACTCATCGTCAGACCTCGTTCCTCACCCTACGAGTACTGGACGCGCGGATCCGCGACGCCATAGAGAATGTCCGTCAAGAGGTTTGCAAAGACAACGATTGTGGAGAGGAAGATCGTCAGACCCATCACCACGGTGTAGTCACGGTTGTTCGCTGAATCAATCAGCAAACTGCCCATCCCCGGCCAGCCAAAGACCGATTCGATCACCACCGCGCCACCAAAGAGGTTGGGAATGCTCAAGCCGACCAGTGTGACAAGCGGCAGGACGGCATTACGGAAGGCGTGCCGCATCTGCACGGTCGTCTCCGATATCCCTTTCGCGCGGGCGGTACGGACATAATCCTGATTGAGCACTTCGAGCATCTGCGCGCGGATGTAGCGCACCCAGAGCGCAATCTGCACGGTGCTGAGCGTGATGACCGGCAAAATGAGATGCTTCGCGCGGTCGAGGACATCGCCGCCGTTCGGTAATGTCTGTGTCCCACCCGAAGGAAGCCATGGCAACCCCCACGCCTTGAACTGGACGGCGAGCAACAAAATCAGCATTAACCCGAGCCAGAATGATGGGATTGAGTCACCGAGCGTCGCACCGATCGTCGCGAGGTAGTCGAAGATCGTGTTGCGTTTGAGTGCGGAGAGCACACCGATGGGAATAGCGACGACGAGTGAGAAGAGCAACGCGCTCGCCGTGAGCAGCAGGGTATTGCCCACCCGCTGCGCGATCAGCGTACGGACGGGCCGGTACGTCTTCAACGAGATGCCGAAATTGCCACGCACGAGTTGGCTCATCCAACCGGTGTATTGCTGATAGAGCGGGCGGTGCAGGCCGAGCGTCTCCTCGATTGCCGCGATGTCGGACGCTTTGATCTCCGGGTTCAGTTTGAGATCGTCCAACGGACCACCGGGCGTGAGATGGACGATCGCGAAGACGATCAGCGTGATCCCGATCAGGAGCGGCGGGATGCCGATCAACCGGCGAATGACGTACCTACTCATGGATAAACCTCACCCCCCAGCCCCCTCTCCATTGCTTGTCAGCGATGGAGAGGGGGAGCGATGCATGGCAAGAGAAGGGACAATGGTATGTACGACACCAGGCAAATCGGTTTCGACTGCTTCGGCGGAAACGCGGATAACGCGATCGCCCCCCGATTCCAGCCGTTGCTGTCGCTCCAAGTCGTATTCGCGCTGCCCCGCATGGACAGCGCCGTCCACTTCAACGATCAGATGGTAGAGCGGTGCATAGAAGTCAACAACAAATGGGCCAATTACGGACTGGCGACGGAACTTCACGCCGCACATCTGGCGATCCCGCAACGCGTGCCACAGCAACGCCTCTGACCGCGTCGGCGCGGCGCGAAACTCTCGTGCTCGTTCGACAATCTCCCGCGTCATACCAGGCTCCCATACCTCTCCCCCTCTCTATTGCTGACAAGCAATGGAGAGGGGGTCGGGGGGTGAGGTCGTCTCCCCTTATTTCCCGTCCGTCACGTACCACTGATAGGCATTTGCCGTGATGGTGACAGCGTTGGGGATGAGGTTCTTCACGCGTGAATTGACGCCGTAGATGATCTTCGGGAAGTCCGTAATCAGGCCGGGCGCATCCGCGAGGATGATGTTCTGCGCCTCGATGTAGAACTGCTTGCGCTTCTCTTGATCGAGCGTACGCAATCCCTGCTCCCACAACTGGTCCACTTTCGGGTTACTGTAGTCGTAGAGGTTGAAGCCGGGACCATGCTGCTTGGAATCCCACATCGTTTGCTGGTCCGGGTCCACGCCCCATGAGAAGCCGACGAGGAAGGCCTCGAAGTCGAACGTCTTCGTGAGGCGGGTGACGAAGAGGCTGAACTCCTCGAACTGCGGGGTCATCTCCACACCGATACTCTTCCAGTTCTCCTGGAAGACGGACATGTATCCCTCGATCGTCTTGTCCTTGCTGAAGGTGTACATGGTGAAGGCGAGTTTCTTGCCATCCTTGGCGCGGGTGCCGTCCGATCCCTGCTTCCAGCCCGCATCATCCAATAACTGCGCCGCCTTCTTCGGATCATACTCGTACTTCGTCGTGATCTTATCCGGTGCGTACGCCCACGAGAGCACCGGCTCCGTGCCGACCGCGAGGGTACTGAGGCCGTTGCGGATCTTATCCACGATCCCCTTGCGATCCACGGCATAGCAGAGCGCCTGCCGCACTTTTGCGTCCTGGAAGATCGGGCTCGCCTTGCCGCCCGCGATGTCGAGGTTGAAGCCAAAGAACGAGAAACCGAACGTATCGAACGGGATCGTCTTGAAGTTCGTCTGCTTCTGCGCGTCGGCCACGAAGTCTGCGGAGATCGTGCCGAAGTCTACCTCGCCGGTCTTGAGCTGCTGATACAGCGCGGTGTTATCTTTGATCACCTTGTAGATGTACTGGTCAATCGCGGGCCCACCGGCATAGTACTCCGGGTTGGCGACGAGCGTCACATGATCGCCCTGGATGTACTCTTTGAACTTGAACTGTCCGGTCCCGATTGGCTTGGAGATGCCGAACTCGTTTTTCGGGATATCCGTCGGCGCGACATTGCCGAGGATATGCTTCGGCACAATCCCATAACTGCAGTTGCTGACCAGGAAGGGCGCGACGACATCCTTCAGCGTGATGACGATCGTGGTCGGGTCTTTGGCCTCCACGCTGGCAATGCGTTCGGTAAGTGTGCCAGCGCGTGGTGTGCCGGTAGCCTTGTTCATATAGAGGTCGTAGGAGAACTTCACGTCGTCGACTGTAAAGGGTTGGCCGTCGTGCCATTTCACACCCTGTCGGATGGTGAACGTGTAGACCTTGTTGTCTGGCGAGACCTCCCACTTCGTAGCGAGACTCGGGACCGGTTGCAGCGTATCGGGATCAATATTGACGAGGCCGTCGAAGAGCAGGCTGGTGATGCGACCGGAGGCGGTATCGGAGACGAGCACCGGGTTCATCGTGCGGATCTCGGAGGTTGCCCCTTCCGTGACGTGGCCACCCTTCTTGATGCCCTTCGTGTCAATCTGCGAGGCGAACTTCCCCTTGCCCGCGGCAGCCGTTCCACTCGCGGCGGGCGACGCGGCGGCGACAGGCGAGGCGGCTGCGCTCCCGGTGGCAGTCGTCGCGGCAGCCTTCGTTGGCGCGGCGGCGGAAGCGGCGGAAGCGGTGCTGGCCGCGGTCGCGGCCGGGGCGGCAGTTGTTGCTGCGGGGGCGGTGGTTGCCGCAGTGCTCGCCGTCGCGGCGGGCTGCGGCGTGTTGGTGGCGCTACTCCCACCGCAAGCGGCGAGAATCGCAGTCCCGGCCGCGACCGCGGCCCCACTGAGGAAATGACGACGGCTCAGGTGTTTCGCTGTCTCATCCATGGTGCGCATTCCTCCTCATCAGAACGTTTCGACCAGGTCCATCCTGTACCATTGCCCACAACCGACCCGCTCATCCCCCAAACGGATGGGCGTTGCCTTTCGTGTGCGTGCCCCACACTGTGACCAACATGTGCATATCCACAAGAGCGCATCCTATCAGGCAGCCAACACCACGTCAATTTTCTGGCCGCGGGTATCGGTATGTCATGATTGCTGACTCTCTACTGCCTACTACGTCAGGATTTCAGGCGTGGATCGAGCGCGTCGCGCAGGCCGTCGGCCAGTTGATACAAGCAGGTGACGGTAAGGACGACCATCACACCCGGCGCGACGACGAGCCAGGGCGCCTGCGTGAAGTAATCAAAGGACTTACTGAGCATGTTGCCCCAACTCGCGGTCGGGATCTGCACGCCGAAGCCGAGGTAACTGATCCCCGCCTCCGCGAGGATGACACTGAAAATCTCCGTCCCGGCGAGGACGAGGATGATCGAACTGACATTCGGCAGGATGTGCCGGAAGATGATCCGCAGCGGATGGACGCCGATCGCCGTCGCGCTCGTCAGGATGTGCCATTGGTGCATGCCGAACCCCGCATGCACCAATGGCACGCAATCTCGACGAATTTACCTCACTCTGCTCGCATATCGTAGCAGTCGGGCGGTGGAGCGTCAACGAAGATTCACACCCGCCGGTGCGCGCGGCTGCCGAGGCGGAGCCAGGCGATCGCGCCGTCCGGGGCGCGGAGGAACTCGCCGCGCGTGCCCTTCATCGGTTCGTCAAGCCCGATCAACAAGTTTTCGCCGTAAAGCGCGGCACGGACGGGCGGTGGTGGCTCCGAGGCAGGTTGGTCCTTGGTCGGGAAGCCGCCCTTCGGGATCAGTTGCACCATCAAGCCCCCCTCCCGCACGGTCAGTTCGATGTCGCTCCCGGCGGCGGTGTATCGCCCGGCGTAGGGAGCGAGGTCATCCGCCGTGGTATCGAGAATCGCCGGTTCCGAGTTTTCGAGGCCGAGATAGCGGCGGAGAATCCATTTCGTCGCCTCGCTATGCAGTTCGCCGCCACGGCTCGCGTTGGTCAACACGGTGAGCGCGAAGTTGCGCGACGGAACGAAGACGAAGGTCGTCTGCTGCCCAACTGTCCCGCCGCCATGCCGGACGGTGCGCACGCCACCCACCGTTTCGAGCATCCACGTCAAGCCCATCTCGCCGTCGCTCCCTTTCGAGTAGAGGGGGGATTGCATGAAGGCGAGGCTTTCCGGCGAGAGGAGACGCGTCCCGTCCTCCGCCGTCCCGTCGCCCATATGGAAGCGGGCATAGACGAGCAAATCCAGCACATCGGAGAGCAAGCCGCCCGCCGGATTCGCGGTGCGTGGCAGTTCCCATGGGCGCGCGACGGTCGCCGTGTCATCCTTTACGGTGTGGCCGACCGCGAACCGCTCGGTGACGATATTGCGCGCGAAGTAATAGGTGTGCTTCATGCCAAGCGGGTCGAGGACGAGCGATTGCACCGCCGTCTCGAATGGCTGGCCGGTCAGCATCTCGATGACCCTGCCCGCGAGGGCGAACCCGGCATTGTTGTACGACCAGAGCGTGCCAATCGGCGCGACTTGCGGCACGTCCGCCATCGCCACCGCCATCTTCGCCAGCGCGTCGTCCCCCGCGCCGAGATCATCGAAGTAGTCCCCCACCCAGCCGCCGGTGTGCGTGAGGAGGTGCTTCATCGTCGCACGCTCGGTCGCCTCCGCGTCAGCGAGCCGCAGGTCCGGGAGATAGGTGCGAATCGGCGCGTTGAGATCGAGCTTCCCCTGCTCCACGAGGCGCATCGCGGTCGTGCCGACAAACGTCTTCGAGATCGAGCCGATTTGATAGAGCGTATGTTCATCCACCGCGAGCGGATGATCCACATTCGTCACACCAAAGCCGCCGACCTGTTGCGCGCCATCATGGTACACCCCGACCGCCACGCCGGGCACATGGTAGTGCGCCATCCCCTGCTCGATAAAGGCGTGCAACTCCGGGTCGAGAGCGTGCGGAGTGCCGAGCGCTGAGTGCTGAGCCTGATCGTGCGTACTCATTCGTTGCCTCCCAAGCCGATTCATCGTGAGCCTCGCGGGAACAATATCATCAAACCTTGCGCCAATGCAGTAGCATACGGAAATCTGAGTGCTCAGCGCTCAGTGCTCGGCACTTTCAGCGAACGGAGCACGCATGGACCTTCAACTGACCGGCAAACGGGCGCTCGTCACCGGGGCGAGCCGTGGGATTGGCTACGCCATCGCGTCGGCACTGGCGGCGGAAGGGGTGCGGGTCGCGCTCGCCCCGGTGACGAGCGCCCGTTTGCC
>Ga0207416_1002000_pt1 | contig 23913 bp, 24 predicted proteins | sample PaiPotPPM11metaG_FD_184107 | JGI IMG/M metagenome (GOLD analysis project Ga0207416, IMG submission 184107) | Iron sulfur acid spring bacterial and archeal communities from Banff, Canada, to study Microbial Dark Matter (Phase II) - Paint Pots PPM... ...
CGGTGAGTGTATTTCAACGTTGATGTTACCGACACTACTGCTTCCGGTACCAAAAACCTGAAGATAACAGTTGTCTACTTGAACTTTGAGTGGTTCAACAGGTTCTTGAGTTGCCTTTGAAATGAAGCTATAGAATTTGTTTACCTGCATATCAAGTCCCGAATTACTTGTATTTACTGTTTCCTGAATGACAGGCCCTTTGTTATTGTGAATAATAGGAGTGGGGCTGAGAGCCCCGCCGCCAACCTTACTACTCGCTACAGCCAAAGCTGAGCTAGGAAGATAAGCATAGTTTGTTAGGAGAAGTAGTGCGGCAAGAGACGCAACGGTCAAGAACGACAACACCTGAATTGTGATGGCACACATTATTGCTCAATGAATGGGATATATTTTTTATATGAATTAAGATTTACATTTTAAGTTCCTGTTTATAGAATATTGCTTCAACACTATGTTGTCGGATTTTATTCTGCGTCTATCTAGACCTTGAAGTCTTTATTGTTGACCAGTGTAGAGATATCATTGACCTCTGGAACGATACGAGAAGTTGCTTAAATAAGTAGTCACCAGTCATGCTGCTAAGAATGTGAATGTAGATTCTTTAAAATACTGTGTACTTGGTCTCTGAATAAAGTTAAGCCTATTCTTCCGCCATATGGCTGTCCTTTTGCGAATGATTCTGCCAGATTCCTCACAAAGCCCATTTCTACTTTTGGCGGCATCGGTGGTTCAAATGGATCAACATATGCCTCAACTATTGTTGGTTTTCTCTCTTTCATAGCTTGATGCATTGTAGATTTCACCTCAGATGGCTCGCTTATAGCATATCCTTTGCCACCACAAGCTTCAGCAAACTTTACGTAGTCGATAGGACTGAACTCAACTCCATATTCAGGATTTCCAAGGAATCCCATTTGTTCCCATCGGATCAGTCCTAATGTGTTATTTTTTATAACAATTACTTTGATAGGAAGACTATATTGTACAGCAGTAGCAAATTCACCCATCAGCATATTCAGTCCACCATCACCGACGAACGCTATCGATTGTCTTTCTGGAAACGCTATCTGTGCTGCTATTGCGTACGGCAAACCACATGCCATTGTTGCCAGCGTACCCGAGAGGGAAAATTTCATACCCTTTCTCAAATAGATGTAACGAGCAGCCCATGTTGTGTTTGTGCCGCAATCTACAGATATTATTGCATTTTCTTCTAGCTCATCAGAAACTGCTACTGCAATAACCTGTGGTTTGATAGGCTTATCGGTTCTAGTACTTGTTTCTTTCATCAACCTATTCCAATTTTTCATACCTTGTTGTTTTGACTTTAGAAATTCTAGATCATACTTTTGATTTAGAAGCGGAAGCAAGGCTGCTAATGCAAGCCTTGAATCACCTACTAAGCCAATTTCAACAGGATACCGAAGACCAATCTTTTCAGGCTTTATATCAATCTGAATGCCTCTTGCTTGACCTGGCTTTGGGAGATATTCGATATATGGAAAAGATGTTCCAACCATAAGTAGCGTATCTGCATCACTCATAGCATCACTGGATGGTTCGGTTCCAAGTAAACCAAGACCGCCAAGACTATATTGATTGTCATCAGGAATTGCCGCTTTACCTAAGAGTGCCTTGACGACTGGAGCACATAACTTTTCCGCAACTGCTAGTACCTCGTTTCCAGCTCCAAGTGCTCCTTGTCCCACAAGTATAACAATCCTACTCCCTCCGTTAAGGATTTTAGCTGCCTTTTCTATTAAAGATGGACTAGGAATTGTTTCAGCAACATAAATGTCTGATGTGTGGTAAGCAACATTATGTCTGGAGAATTGACCATTCAGTTTCTTTTCTTGCACATCGATTGGGATTGTTAAGTGGCTCACTCCTCGTTGTGCCAGTGCAGTTCGACATCCAATGTCAACTGCCATTTCCGCTTGCTCTGGAACGCATATCATGTCATTGTAGACTGCAACATCTGAATAGAGCTGTAATAGGTTTATATCTTGTTGATAATTTGAATTCATTAAATCAGAGTACGTGGTTCCGGTGATAGCAATTACAGGAGCGTTATCTGCCTTAGCATCATATAACCCATTTAAAAGATGAATTGCACCTGGTCCAGAGGTTGCAACGCATGCCCCAAGTTTTCCAGTATATTTTGCATAAGCACAAGCCATAAATGCTGCTGATTCTTCATGTCTGACCAGAACAAATTTAATTTTGTCCTGGCGGAGTCTTAATGCTTCAATAAATCCATTTATCCCATCCCCTGGCAAGCCGAAAATTACGTCAACTTTCCAATCAAGCAAGGCTTCAGCTACAATATCAGCCGTACGCATACTTTCATATTCAGTCATCCTATACACTACTAAAGGGTGGAATATATTATTAATTTTTACATCGGATAGAAGGATTTCTCAATTGACTCGTTTCACGGGTATTTTTCGTGGTTAATCGTTAGATTTAGATTAAGAATGTATTGAAAGTTTAGAAAAACCCAAGTTAGCCCAAAATGATATGGCTAATCTATGCTGCGCCAAGACGATAAGGTTCGTATCGCACGTCATACATCTCCTGTCGAATCGTATTCTGTGAGGTGCTCAACGAAACATGAACCGCCACAAATGCAGTTCAAAGATGATGATGGATTTGAGCTAATACCATACCATGGAACTAGGAAAAGGGCTCTAATAGAGATACTATAGAGATATATGCATCCTATAGTACGCCAATATTATTTGAATACAAAAGAAGATGCCATCAATCTTCATAAAACGTTAAGAGGAAAGATCGAAATTCATAATAGAGTCTCTATTGAGACTGCTTTTGGTGAAGAAAAGGGAGCACTGCCTTTGATATATACTCCTGGCGTTGCATATGTTGCTGAAGAAATAAGTAAAAATAAAGAATTGATTTATGATTACACTTCAAAGTGGAACAACGTAGCCATAGTATGTGACGGAACGAGGGTTCTTGGTCTTGGAAACATTGGTCCGGAAGGAGCACTTCCTGTCATGGAAGGAAAATCTGTTCTGTTCAAGGTTTTGGGCGTTATTAATGCAATCCCATTATGCATTTCTACAACCGATAAGGAGGAAATAATTAGATTCGTTAAGGCGATTGAACCGGGTTTTGGAGCAATAAATATTGAAGATATAGAATCGCCTAAAGTCTTTGAAATAATAAAAAGGCTTCAAGATGAACTATCCATACCTTTATTTCATGATGATCAGCATGGGACAGCTGTAATTACCTTGGCTGCCTTGATAAATTCTCTAAGACTAGTAGAAAAAAGATTCGATAACGTAAAGGTGGTCATTTCTGGGGCAGGTTCTGCTGGATATGGAATTTTCAAGATCTTAGAAGACGCAGGTTGCAAGGATATTGTTGTAACAGATAGCAAAGGTGCGATATACGAAGGAAGGGAAGACCTTCAAAATACTGATCCTAACAATTCGTACAAGCAGGAAATAGCAAGTAAGACCAATCCAAGAAAACTAGTAGGAAATTTGCACGAGGTGGTTAGAGAAGCAGATGTTTTCATAGGGGTGTCTGGTAAGTCTGGACTTTTAAGTAAAGACATGGTACGGTCAATGCATAGCAATGCCATCGTGTTCGCGCTAACCAATCCAGATCCTGAAATTCTTCCATCTGATGCCCTTAAAGCAGGCGCACGGATTGTTTGTACTGGACGCTCTGATTTTCCCAATCAAGTTAACAACGCCGTTGTATTTCCATCAGTTCTGAGAGCTTTGTTAGATACGAGAGCAAAAGGGTTGGATGAACAGATGTTGGTGACTGCCTCTTACGCAATCGCCTCACTAGTTGAAGAGACTCACTTGAAAGAGGACTATGTAATTCCAAAAGTCAATGACCCAAGGATTCTTCCTATTGTGACCGAGACTTTGAAAAAGGCAATTAGAAGCAATACGCCTAAGGACGATGCTGAAAATAAAGATCGACATGACCTAAGCGATGCCATTAGCTAGTAATATCAGCTTCAATTATCTGAAAGCGAGAGAAAATTCGTAGTTACTGCAAATTATGGTCCGCTTCAACGTCTTTTTGGGTGAAAAGATACATACCGAGGATACACTATTGTCTTCCTAGTGTGTAGTGTATGATATACCGAAATTGGGGTGATGAGTAGCTATTTGGTTATCTGTTTCCATTGTTCTTCTTCTCGAAGATCAGATTAACTTCAGCCATTAGGGCTATGTAGAATCCCACTAGCGCTACCACTATTCCGGTATCAGGTCCAAAGATAGCAACCAGAACACTTGTATTCAGTAATGTACATTGCCGTTGGATCTCTAGTTGTAACTGTTTGTGTAATTGTCCGATGCACAATTGACGATATCTGGTTATATTTGCCGGGGATACAAATGAGGAAGAATAAATGTAGATCAGTATTCCAATCAACCCTAATGCTAGCCAAATTTGAAGTACTCTTATTGTATTCACTCTATATCAGATATTTCTTTGTGCCATAAATATTCAGTTATCTTACTATTTAGATTTTGTTTCTATACGTCCGAATTATTGATTGCGAAGTAATCGAAAATGGAAAATAGATCCGATAGAATTTAATCTTCGATTAGGAAGGATTACTAATTTCGACTTTATTTATTATTAGAATTTATCATGAATGGCGTAGCGGTCGATAAGAAGAGTTGCCTCATTTTATTTTCTATCATGTTCCAATTCGTATTCCACTCGACATTGACCAGAACAAAACTCATCTGAATTTCTGTCATCACCTACAGGGTCACCACAGTTTTTACAAATGCTTTTTTTACTCATATATTTATCCCAAAGCTTTCATTATTACATCTTTCGGCTCTGTTATTGGTTTAAGCGTAAACGGCTAACCATCGTGGCTAGTCAGTCCCTCTCGTTCTATCGTTAATGGTAAAATGGCCGTCATGAATTGCCTGACCATTCCTCCTCTTTGAGAATTTAATTCGAGGATATGCTCCGATGTTAAAAATTATTAGAATAGTGATCAATGCTTTCGCTGCAATATGTTACCTCATCGGGGAATAATGCCCAAAATCCTCCCAAATATGTAAATATGGCATCTATACTAGGAAGCTTAGGACATGGAAACAGGCATGAATAGAATCTTAGTTGTGGACGATGAACCAGATATTAACATGCTCCTTATGCTCATCTTGGAAGATAGTGGATATAAAGTGGATGTGTATGACGATCCTATCCTAGCCTTATCGAACTTCCAACCAAGCTATTATGACCTAGTGATATTAGATATCATAATGCCAACAATGAATGGTTTTGTATTTTATCAAAGAATTAGAGAACTAGATACTGGAGTCAAAGCTTGCTTTCTGACGGCGAGTGAAACCTCTCAACAGGAGTTCAAACAAGGGATATATCCGATCGTCTTGGAGGAAGAACTATTAATCCGAAAGCCGATTCGAAATCAAGATCTACTGGAAAAGGTAAAGCAGATTCTAATGAATTCCAGTAACGATCCTATTCTATCCAAAAACCAAGGATAGCAAATTTCCTACGGTTAACTAACCACCACCGGTATAGGATAAACCGCTATTCTTGAATTAGGTTGAAGAGCATGCAGACTATGAAGTGTTCGATTAAATAATAATCAAGTTCTATCTTGAAGCTTGACTTTAACGTAGTATTAGTCAATCTTCAGACGTGGTATTAGTTTGAAGATATTTATTTGTTAGTGTTATTGTTGTCAGTACATTCTCAATACTGTGACTGTGAATTTGCTACGCCTGACTTGTAGCCGCATCATTTCTACTACATTTTATCCATGATCAAACGATCCCTGAAATATCTCCGATCGGCTTCGTGATTTTGCATCTAGTCGGACTCCCCATACTGTATGTTGGATTAGTTGTTGCAAGCAATTCTGATCTACATTTCAAACGGATGGCAATCAATCAATAGCATAATCATTCAATTAAGAGTCCTTAATATTTTGAATTATCAAAGTTACTATTGTTGATCTGCCTGTTGATTACAAGCGCACACTCGAATAGAACACTGACTCTATCGATCTTTTTGTTATATTGATTTACGAAAACCTTGCAGCCGACAGAAGAAAGTTTTTTTAAACTCCTCTAGTAAGACTATATGACTTGGATTTTACAACGCGTGGGTTCTCCCGAATATTGGTTGCAGTAGATGGGTCTGAATCATCTATGGATGCGGCTGATTATGCCATAGATATGGCAAAAATGTACAATGCTCACCTAACCACTTTAACTGTCTCTCATATTTCAATGTCATCATATGGATTGGCAGGTCTTCCAGATTCAATAAAGCTATCGAAAGAAAAACACGCCCTTGAATCAAAGCAATGGTTTGATAAGCTTAACCAACGTGCAAAACAAAATGACGTTCAATTAAAAATAGAACTAATTGATAGTCAGATGTCTGTTGATGGAACAATAGCAGAATATGCAGAAAGCCATGATATCGATTTGATAATATTAGGAACTAGGGGAAGATCCGGGTTTAAAAGATTATTACTTGGAAGTGTTGCATCAGGTGTTGTAAATTATGCCACATGTCCTGTAATGGTGGTAAAATAATTATTTCTGGCTATGTAGGTTCCTCGGCAACGGCCACACCATAAATTGATATTCTTCCTACTCAATATTCTTTTGCGACATCTCCTAACCCCGTAGTAGTCACACAAGGAGACCAACAAGACATAGGAGTACAAGGCTCAGTCATGCCATCGCAGAATTATTCAGCCATAAAAGTACTGTTCAATCCAGATAAATTAAATGCATCGTCTTTTGGTATTGCTCCAGCACCTCTGAGAATAGAAGTACCAGGTAATGCGCAGATTGGTCAATATGTCGTACCAATTCTAGTAAATATGTCTACAGGCTCAATTCTTACATCTAAAGTCACGCAGCTTGCCAACGCCAAGGTATCAATTCCCGCACAAGGATATATTACTACCAAAGCCAATTTAACAATATCCGTGGTAGAACACCTAGTGTCAATCAACGGATAGAAGACTTCTGGAGTACGTATGGATCTCTGGTATCATTGGTTGGAGCAGGTTTTGCAGGCGGTGCTTCAACCGTCGTATTTGAGTATTTAAAATCGAAAGAAAGAAAAACAAACATGAAGATGCCTTAAAACCTATCTTCATTTGATTGCGAACGAGCGTTTGCTTAGACGACACTGGTTTCGTCGATCGAGGATGCAATACAATAATATTATATGAAATTAGAACCAAGTGAGAAGATTGGAAGGCCCTCCACCTTGGCTAGACTCAAACAACTCTTGCCGACTTTATCAATGAGATTCATTTTGATGGTATCTGTCATTGGTTTTTTCGTCGGTGTAACGCACCTAAATTCAGCATACAGTTCTTCTTCTTTGTTACAGACGAATAAAGTGAATGTGCAGCAAGAAATGAATGATTGCTGTGTTCCGATACTTCTGGCTCTGATATCAACTACGGCAGATAATGTTTACAGGGCATGGACAAACAATGATACAGGACATTGGAAAGTGTTCTTTGCAGAGTGGTGACGGCGGAAAGACCTTTAGGACAATAGTCCTAAATGCTCCCAGTAATACAGGACATGTGGTACACGAGAACACAGAGATAACTGCATCCGGAAGTAGGGTTTACGTAACATGGTGGACTAACCAAACCGGAACTTTTATGCCAGTATTCAGAGCAAGTAATGATAGTGGAAATACATTTGGCAAGCCCGTAATAATGAACAGTACAAGACAATAACAACGAATAATAGAACATACATGAGCAATTCAAATTCATGTCGTTGTAAAGAATCTATTTTTACATTCTCTCATCTGTAACGCTGGTTTTTCTAATCCATTCACGCTGCCTCACTTTTTTTACTTGTTTGCTGAAATAGGTGTTCACTCTGGACGGCTCCCGGCTCGTTATTATCAAATCATAACCAGTGCCTGGCGGATGTTCCAGATCAAAAATCTGGGAGAACAAAATTACTTCTGAGGTATCATTACATACTCTGAATAACTCGTAATTTTTTCCATCTGTTTTGATCAGGAAAAACTGCTCTGGTTTCTCAAATGTTACTTCTTTTCTACTGATTCCTGCTACTCTCTTGCTCATACTGCTTGCTCCGAGATCATTCTTAAGCGGCCTTACCTATGCATGCTCGTGTGTCTGTTGTAAACATATCGATTGGACATACTTCTAGCTTACGACATCTTGTTGTTAAAAGCAACTAGATCGTAGCGAGCTAGGAGGCGGGTTAATCAAATTTGACTTCATAAAATGATGGTTGGTCGCGGTGAAATTGTATCGGTAGTAGTATATACAGCTTCGTTCATCTACTAGTCGATGTTTATTCTTCTCGTATATTACTACATTTATCGTTGATAAAGTGATATGACAATATCCCTCACATCAGAATTTTCCATGCTCCTAAAGTGATCGTATTGAGACATCTAATCCTGATTGAGGTATTCTTCCTTTCAGAATAAGTTTACCCGACGTTTGGCGTACACAAGAAAAAACGACCATTTATTGGACGTTTTAACCCTGGGCAGTAGTCGCATTAGCAGTGGCAGTTACTCCGGTTACATTTAGACTATTGTGAAATGTGGTAGGACCGTTTGCGCAAGAGAACTTAGCAGTTAGTTTATTCTGTCCTTCTTTAATAGCAGTATACTTGGGAGTTAACGAAAAAATCCACTTTGAATAGTCACCTGCCCCATTGGGACCAATTGGCTTTGATTGTTGATACGGCTTTATTCCATTTACGATTACAAAAACTTGGCAGTTGATAGAGGTAGGATTGCTGTTACCTGCAGATGTTCCAGAAATCACCAGATCTTTCCTGACAGGAAGTTGTTGACCCTTAGTGGGTGAGGTAATTTTTACCATATTTGGTTTGGTTTGGTGTTGTAGAGTAAGAGTGGAATGGGAGTTACTACCAGACTTTGAAAGTGGGGTTTTTGGAAATATTTGCCCACTGGCTAGGTTAGTCAAAACAGCAGAACCGAGAAGTAGGAGAATAATAGTCCCAACTATGAAATGAGTCAACAGAGTTGTAAACGATCTAGTTCCAAGTTGAATGACGTCCATTATGCTGATATCAATATGACATACACAATAAAAGTGATACTAACGCATGAAAGCTAAACCTGTATGTAGAGTAGATATTGCTGGAGAACTTTTGTCTAGATTATTGCCATTGGTCTTGTTTTGAATATTGCTTTCGTTGCTTAACACAACAGGCATTACCGTAAATCTGGTTAAAGCTGAAGTCATGTTATAGCCTGATGCAGATACGTGTATTACCAGCTTATATACGCCAGCCTTTGCATTCTTGTCTGCTATTAACCATGAATACGAAGCAGTTCCCAAGTTATTTGATGCTATCGTAAAATCTTTTGTTATTCCTGTGTTTAGCCCTGGAAAAACGATAGATCCTGTTACGATGGCACTAGCTATTGGTTGATTATAGTTTGGATCAAATACTGATATTTTGATAGTTTGTTCATTCCCCCATGCAATCGGGTTTTTAGCAACTTTAATGGTAATACCAACCACTTTCCCAGATTCCTGCAGAGACTGTATTGACTTTGAACTCAAATTGTTATTGCTATTAATTATATTACTGTGAAAAAGATTTGGAAACCAAAATGGGGAGCTGGAAACCCTTCCATCATTGTTGGAACTTGGTATAGCATTACCCGAGTTGTTAGTATTATTAATATTATTATTAATATTAGTAGGGTGATGTATTGTAGATTCTAATATACTGTTACCTCTGTTACCTTGTTGATTCATATTGTAAGTATTGAGGTTGTTTCTCACTATTATTCCTGTAACGTTGGTGATATAATATGCAGTCAAATTGGAAGGATTAGCTTTACAAGATATTTTAGCTGTTAGATTGTTTATTCCTTTTGTAACGGGATGATAGTTCTTATCATACGTAAAAATCCAACTTGAATAATTATTATTTCCTGAGGATCCTACCGCTATAACTTTTTGAAACTTCAAATCATTTGAATTTGCATAAACAGTGCAATCTTTAGTCGTATTATATGTTGATGTTCCGAATATTGTGAGACTGTTACCAATCGGAACTTGTTGGCGTGGTGGAGGGTATGTAATTCTCACATTGAGTTTAGATGATATTTGCTGTTGTCCCTCTACCGCGATATTCGAATAAGAGATGGCATGAGCCAAAAATACGGTTAGCACAAGAAAGTAAGCCAAAAATACAATTCTTTTATCGTTTGTAAATTGTATCAAGTGCTGCTGCCGTTAATGGAACATAAGATAGAATAATAAGTTGCTATAGAAAGAAAAATTGATTATTTGCATTTGATGTTTAGATAAGAACTAACTACGATGGAGGAAATTTTGAAATAGTAGCTAATGTTTTGATATATCTCCCTTCTCCAAATGTGTGGGAAAGTCTTTTCCATCAGTAGTTCTTTGATCCAGCAGTGGAATGCGAATTCCATCATCATTGACTATCAAATCCAATCTTTGTCCTTTTCTTAGATTGAAACCGTCTATTACAGGCTTAGGTATTACTATAAACGAGCTAGTACCTATGGAAGTAATAGTTACAGCATATTTAACAGGCATTCAACTTGTAACATTAGTGAACTATCATATTTAAATATAACTGTAAATATAAACCTATATATTAATATCTACTTATATCAAATGTATTTCATGACATGATGGCAAGTCCAACTCGAATATTGATGGTCTCTACAGAATATCCTCCAATGCAAGGAGGAGTAGGCCGGTATACGTTTAATTTAACAAAGGAACTGCGAAAAATAGGTTTGCAAGTCTATGTTGCTTGCAATGAAAAAGGCGGTGGACAGTTTTTTGGACTATCTCCAAATAATATCCATAATTCTGAAGTACTCCTGCGAATAGTTAATGAAATACAACCAGACATCGTGCATGTGCAGTATGAGCCTGGCTTATACGGCTTAGTATTAGATCCATTTAATCCAAAAAAGACGAATACTAATATTGAGTCCTTCTATGATAATTGTAAAATTCCGATAGTTACTACTTTTCATTCTGCTTATACTATCAAGCAATGGTTTAGTCTGGGACCAACGAAGACAAACAGAAGAAATGGAAATGCAACTAAATTACTTCTTTGTAGAGTTGGAGATTATTGGAAGCGCCTCCTGAACTATCGATCTTTTCACAATTTGAATAAGAATAAGCTCAAAAATGGCCAATCAGGCGTAGTCTTCTCGTACTATATGTCGAAGATGATTGTGGGTGGAATGGATAAGGGAGATCTAAAGATAATCTATCATGGCGCCGAACCAGCTGCTCGTATGACGAAAAAAGAAGCGAGGGCGAGATTCTCTCTACCACAAGAAGGACAAATAGCTTTGGCTGTAGGATTCAGAACAGCTACTAAAGGATGGGATATTCTTGAAAAGATGAAAGTTCCAAAAGGATGGACCATAGTAGTAAGCTCCTCAGAGAATCATTACATTAAATACGATTTACAGTTACGAATTGGTAATAATAGTAATATCATAATCCTACAGAATGATTTTCTGAGCGAATTCGATCTGTCAAACTTATTCTATGCTTCCGATGCGATAATTTTGCCATATAAAGTGAGCTCGGCCTCTGGAGTAATGTTTGACGGCTTGGCTCATGGACTTCCGTTTGTAGCAACAGATCTGGAGTTCTTTAGAGAATTCTCTGCTCAAGGGTTAGGAATAACAGTCAGAAGGAATCCTAGTGCGTTTGCAAGTGGACTTGTAAGCTTATCTTCCAACTATGCAGGTTATAGGGAATCTGTCGATATATTTAAGAAAAAACTAAGTTGGAATGCAGTAGCCATACAACACGCCAATCTTTACAAAGAGAAGAGTGGATCTTAACTCTATGGTAACATGTGAAAAATGTCACAAGAACGAAGAATATCATATGTGCTCGACATGTAACCAGCATTTGTGCATTAATTGTTTTAACATGGTTCATTTTGGCATTAACAATCCTAGGACTGGAAAATCGATGGTGTATAACAAATGTATATTTTGTAGTGATATATATGCGACTAATGCAAAAAGTACCGTCTGCGATAAATGTGTGATTGTACTTACGTGGGTCTCAGGCATGAATTACCTTGCTGCGGTAAACAGAGTTTCTGCCTTAATCAAATCAAATAAATTGGATTCAAAGCTGAGAAATGAGAACTACTGCAAGACGAATTTTGGTTCGCGTGCAACCCAAGTAATAATGGATGCAATAGACAGCTCCAAATGAATTGGATCGTGGTGGCAGATTCGATATAACTTGATGTTTTCAATTCTATGTTGATTTGTATTCCTTTGGGCTCACCAAGACCACGACCGCTACCACCAGACGAGAAATCTCCTAAACTAGTCAAATGGTCCTTCTTCTTGGTTTGCTGTCACCGTGTAAACAGAATATTACTATTTGCCAATTTTTTGATTTTTAGTTAGAAGTTGTACCTGCCATCTGAGGATAGCTTTCTACTTGCAAAGGCTGTTAAAGGTTATACGGGGAAATCAGCGTTAGAAATCGGAGTCGGTTCAGGGGTCGTACTACAAGTTCTTCATGAAAATTTTCAGATTGTTGCTGGAACAGATATTGATTTTGTATCTCTTAAATATTGCAAAGACAATCTGTCAAATGATATCATGCTAGCCTGCTGCGATGCAGCTTCCGCTTTTCGCCATAAATTTGACCTGATTGTAACCAATCCTCCTTATCTCCCACTCGAAGATAATGAAAGGAAGGATTCTGCAATACATGGGAATTCTGACGGTATAGAAACAACATTAAATTTCGTAGAATCTGCTATTTCAGTTTTAGCCGATAATGGTAAAATGTTGATAATAATCTCAAGTTTGTCCAACGATACGAAAATAGACGAATTTCTGGTTCAAATGAAATTAAAAAGACGAACCATAAGCAAAAAGAAGTTATTTTTTGAAAGGCTCACGACTCTGGAAATAAGTTTCCAATAAGCCCCAATCGCTGTGCAGCTTTTGTTACCTCGCTAGATCTGTGAAGAACGGGCTTACCACCTGTTACCTTGGTCGCAGACAACCTGATTATTGTTATTCATAGCTGACATCTCCAGAAGCTTCGCAATCTTAGCCTCAGAGTTGTTTTTCGCCGATCTGTTCAATGATGTAGATCTATCATATTATTTACTCGAGGGGCTGTCTCAACCCCGGTAACGATGCTCTGTGCGATTCGTTGTTGTATTAGATAAGTTTGATTGGCTCGCTCGTGACCTCCAGAGACTACAAGAGCACGCATCATTAGGAAAGCTTTCTCAAGCTAATACCTCTCGCAATCAGGTAAACCGTTAAGAACAACGAAAAGTAACTTTATAAGAAGAAGCGATGGTCGCAGGAAATGAATCCTTCCAATAACACGGATGATATAGAAAGCAAGGAAATTCACAGTAAATGTGCGCTGTGTGGCAAGAGCGCGTCAGGACAAGGAGAATCGACCAGGATCCAGGAAGTAATTGGCGGGACCTCTTATACGTTTGATACACAGGATTGCCTCAATATGTTCAAAAGGTTCAAGAGTGTATATGGCAATGAATTTAAAGGATTTCTTGCACAGGAACAATTTATTTCAGACCCTTTTTGGGATAGAGCAATTCCAAAGGAAGAGGAAATTAGAGAAATTGAGATTGAAAAAGGAAGAGTTAAACCAGATATTATACAGGTTATTCAGGACCTTGGCGAAATACGTAAAATTGCTTCAGAAATAGTAAGAACAGCTCGACATGAAATCCTGATAATATTTTCTACTTCTAATACATTTCACAGGCCAGAACAAATTGGAGGAATTCAATTATTAAAAGATACACTCGCAAAAACACCGACTACAACAAAGCGAGAACTGAATATCAGAATTTTAACTCCTCTCGATGACCAGATCAAAGCTACATCTCCTGAGTTGAAGGAACAACTGAATATCGACTTTAGATACATTGAGGAATCATTGCAGACTAAGATGACAATATTAGTAGTTGACAGAGTATTCTCTTTGGTGGTAGAACTCAAAGATGATGTGAGAAATTCTACCTACGAGGCAACTTATTCAAGAAGCAAATCAACTGTGTTATCATATGTGGCGATATTCGAGAGTCTTTGGAAACAAGTAGAATTGAATGAAAAGGTGAACAAACTTTATGAAGAGCTAAAAATCGAGGACAAATTGCACAGAGACTTTATCAATGTGGCAGCTCATGAGTTAAGAACGCCTATACAACCAATACTTGGATTGACTGAAGTAATTCGCTCCAGGAAGGGGAAATTAAACGCCAATGAACAAGAGGAACTACTAGCTGTTATCGTTAGGAACGCAAAAAGACTAAAGACACTTACCGAGAACATTTTGGACATTAACAGAATAGAAAGTCGATCACTAAGCCTGAATAAGGAAACACTCGATATAGATGCTGTAATCCTCGATGCACTACAAGATATTGAAAATCAGATTGATAATAAACAGGACCTCAGAATTTTGTATGATTCTAATAGAAAAGGAAGAGAGGAGCAAGAAGGTCGCACTTTTATAGAAGCAGACAGAAATAGGATAACCCAAGTTATTTCGAACCTGTTGAGTAACGCTATTAATTTCACAAAGACAGGTACTATCCACGTCTATAAGGAAACAGAAAAAAATGGTTCTATGAGAGTTGTTGTAAAGGATACTGGTAGTGGTATAGACCCTGAAATTCTGCCCAGATTGTTTACAAAATTTACTACCAAGTCAAACAAAGGTACCGGATTAGGGCTGTTCATTTCCAAGAATATCGTGGAAGCACATGGTGGAAAAATATGGGGCGAAAATAATCCGAAGGGAAAAGGAGCTGTCTTTGTTTTTAGCTTACCACGAGTTAACAATAGATAGGTGGCAGCAGAATGTCTTTCCATTTAGGTTCTGTATACTCTGGTTCTAGAAAGATTATTAGGTTACTCCCAGAAGGAACTACGTCTGCATTGATTCTTTCGGAGCGAGTCTAAGATGACTTTGAAGCTCTTGTGGATGTCAAACATTTCCATAAGGTGCAAATAATGCAATGAACCCTCTTGTAGTTTGGATAGCTTCGGGGTGTCTTCAGGCAGAGAATTTCTAATCATGATCAAGGTATTATTCTTATTCACAAGTTATCAAGAATCAATATACTCTACTTTTGTAACCCCGTCCTTTTTTCATCTAGGAGGATTAGATTATCGTTTATTGTCATGAACTTTGATAATAATAATTTTACAAGTTGATTTTTGATATCTAAACGGCAATTATCTTTCACATCACTGACTATTCAGACATATCATGAAAGGCCAAATCGGAGAGACAAGGTTAGATTTCAGAATGAAATTGATAACAACATCTAATCAAAGGAGCTAGTTGTTTTTCTGGTATTTGAACGAGCAGTCGAACTTCCACAGCAAATCTTCGTGATACCGTAGCTTTACCTTTAGCTTCTAGTCATTACCCTCGACTTAATATTTATCCAAAATATTTATAGAAGCGAATTAGAATACTTTAGACCTGACTCTAACTTGCGAATTCGATCGTAGATATTAGAATGATCCGCCGCTACCTCCGTAGTTACATAAAGAAGAAGGTCATCTCCAAAGGGCATCGTTATGCGTTTAATCTTTTCGTATTCTGCTAATACGTACCTACCCTTTCCTATCTTGTCTGCAAGTTCACTCCGAATTTTCCATGAGGTCATAGCAAGCTCTAGTGACTTTTTGCTTTCTTCCTTGGTTAGTAGATTTTTTACACCTTCACGGTGGCGAGAATACATTATCTGGCCATTTGCATCACAAATCGTCACTAACCTAATCTTCGGATCGATATTTATTATATCGACATAATGCTGTTTTATTTTAAAGACTCTAATTCTTAGCAAAGAGCTCATTATAAACCCAAATATTGCCCCCCAGATCATATGGAATACAATTGCCGCAAAAGATATGTTTATGACTGACTGGCTTAGTTGCTGAGATAATATCATTTTTTGTGATGAAACCGCTAGAATAACGACAACATGCTGGATGGAAGGTTGTATTAATAGTATGGTTGTTGGTAGGAATAATACTAACCATATGGCAAGACCCGTACCTATACCTACCAAGACACTCTTGTATGGATTAAGCATACGAATTTTTTTCCATCTAATCCCAACTGCCCCAAGCACTGCTCCTAATGCAGTCCCAGTTAGTAAATGAAATCCAAAACCTAATGATATTGCAAGTATAACATTGTTCAATCCTAGGCTAATACCTACAATCGAATAAAATGTACCTATTTGCAAACCCAATGCCAGTTCTGATGCTGCAATAGCTGATGAAATGGACCAAGTTGCAATAAGACCGGCAAACGCTCCGTACTTTGCACCTTTAAAAGTCACTACTAATTCATTTTTACTTTGACGGTTATTGGATAATGTTAAGATCCCCCTCTTGCTCAATACCAGTGATGGTCCTGGATTTTATAAAGAGTTCGGTGGATGATTTGAACTTTGTTTTGATAGCTGTAAAATAATGCGAGAATGCATAGAATTTCGCTAAAGCCTAAACCCCATAATCTACTTCTGGGTTAGGGGAATACACTAGCTAGGTTTGCACAACGATGATTTTGAGAAAGTACATTAGTCTGACATTTATTGAAACCAAGATACGGATTCCAACCCAGTATTAAATCTGGAATTGATGATAGATCGAAATGTCAGCATCTGCTCATCAAACTCAACGACCGAACGAGTAGATGGATGAAAAGTGTTAGCTATATCGGTTGTCATCCCAAAGGTGATAATACAATGCAATCTGATAAAGAAATGAAGGAGAAGACAAATATCCAAAATCTCAGCAACGGTAGAGAAGTAATACACCAAAAAACACAGTTATCGTAAATCGTGCATGAAAGTGAATACACTCTTCGTTTAACACTTGGAGCTATTAATAATGCTAAGTCAAAAGAATTTTTCCCGTCGAGACAAATCCTAAAGCAAGATATACCATAGCTATTGCGGAATCAAATTACCTTGATCATTTTAAGGTAGGTTTGGAGTATAACTCTTGGACATTTTATTAGGCGGTTCAAGGAAGCCCTTGAAGATCTGCCACAATCATAATGTTTGAGTAAAAATAAACCCATAAAAAGTACTGTTTATGCTTCCTCTTCAAACCAAAAAAAAGACGGAGAGCGACCATTAGTGTAACTTGGACTTTCATGACATAAATTATGGTGAGAACATGAATCACAAAGCATATTTAGTAGGATAAATTTACTGTTATCAGGGTTCAAGTATCGATCTAACGTTATCAGGTAAGTTAGGTAACCAAGAGTAACCGAATAAAACTAGCAATCGATGTTGCAAGAGTTTAATTCTACTGGCTGACTATTATGATTATGAAGGCGAGTCTCTGTGAGAATGTGCTGAATTAGACGGATAATGCCCATCTTGTCCATTGAACCACGCTTGTTTCGGATCGCACGTTGCAATCCTAGAGAGGACAATTTGAGAAACCACGTTAATGGAACAGTTATAAGTTTATTGCCCTCTGTTTCTATTGATTTACTGTAATGAAGAAGGAGTTTATTATTTCAAAGATCGAAGCCTCACAAGAAGGTGCACCCTACGTGTACGTCGGATTCAGTGACCCGAATGACTACAAACCAGGAAGCGACAAGCAGCAAAATCCTTTCGGGTCTAACATGATGGCATTTACCTCTCCAGAAGATTTGATGAAAAATTTACCGAAGATGATGTCAAATTTGTCTCGGATGGCCGGGGGTGGTACCGCCATCAGCGATTCGCCTACATTTAAACTGAGCATGAAAGAATATGAAGACATCGGCATAAAAGTTGGGGATACGGTCACGATTGAAATTAAGAAATCAGAGAATATCGAAATCTAGCTACACATCAGCAATGTTCAAACGTATTAGTCCGAATGCTGACGTAGCACTGTAATCCGTTTGTCACTAGCTTAGTATCAACGTTATGGGTAGGTGTGCAGACAAGCCCTTGCTGCTGTAATAACACTCTTCTACACAGATAGGCCACGCAATCGCGTCGCCAAGCCTCTAGTGGTTTTACAGATCTTGCTATCGTCGTGGATATTGTTTCGTTTGATTAGATATATACCAGATAACATAATCCCAATTGCAGTTTGAACTACTCGTACTTGCTCAAGTAACACATACAAAACAACGCATTAGCCACAGAGTCGACACAAATTATATTTAGGCATTCAATCTTATTCAAGCATGCGTCTAAAGCTCATATATGCCGCCGGTGGGGGAATCGTTGCTATTGCCGTAGCGATATTTGTTATTAGCAGTACTGGAACTCATTTTAATAATAATGCTGGCCAGACGAACACTACTGCTGTGCCGCTCACGCTGTCTATAAAAGACATCGTTCCCAACCAAATTAATAATCATTCAGCAACTATACAAGTTTCTTTTAACGCAACCAATCCTAATAAAGGAACTGCAATTTTAGAGGCAATTGCATATGATACACTGGTTGATGGCAAGCGAATCGTGTCAGGGACCATAGGATCGAGGTTAGAGGGATTTGTTACATCTTCTGCTGGAATTTATCCGATTGTTGGTGACGGATCTGTCATCTTAAAAGATAATCAATTATTTCAAAAGAATAATTCTACAGCAAATGCTTGGAACAAAGTAGTTGAGGGAAAGGCAAATTATGTAGTAACTGGAACTATGTCGTATAGGGAAATATCTAGTCTTCAAGTAAATTCGACCGATAGGAATTTTAGGCTAGCGTTCCACTGAATAACCAGCCCACAGGGTAATCTTCTCAAAGCGATGTGAAAGGATCCCAAAACCAACATCAGAAGATCTCTTGGTATCACCTTTTATTTCAACAAAAGGACGCTTCTCTACCCACCTCTAAATTACTGACCTGCGTTTGTAAACCTAGTTGGCTTGTTTAACATTAGAGTAGGCTTCCTTATGTGTCAGGATTTTGGTTTTTACACAGATTTCTTTTATTACAGCCATTATTGACTGAATTGGTCATAATTTCAGCTGACTAGAACGCAGCAGCCATTGAAATATCATTAAGATTTCATCTCTAGCTGCCATTCCAATTTCCCTCGAATGAACTTTATAATACATGGTCCATCTAGTCCTGTTTCTTTATCAATTTCTCTTTTTTCTTGTTCAGGGATTGCTCTTTTCCAGAAAAGGTTCTAAATAAATAATAAGGTAAACTTACTAGAACACTCAACCGTAGACTAGTCGATAATGTACTAATTGATATATACTCAAGAACTATACAATATAGCATCTTATGGCCGCGTCCCCACGAGCGAAAAAGCAAATGAAATCAGATCCAACAAAAAAAGAACAGATAGGCTCCCGGTCTAATTACGCTTCCGGTGCGGTAAAGCTAACAAATAGTCAGAAAATTGCTATACAATGGCGCAAAATCTATGATTTGCCTCCATTACATACCAAACCGAGACATGACGCCGTTATGGATTTGTGCGGAATGTTAAAAGAGTATGCTGATCACGAAGACCCAGTAGAATTTGTCAACCAAATTAGAGAAAACCTATATTGATTCAAATGTCTGGTTTTCGTATGTTACGAAAGGCACTTATGAAAAAACTTATGATAAAGCAAGAAATATCATAGATGGGATAATCGCAAATCCTCAGTGTGTCGTTGTAATTAGTGACTTGGTCATACTTGAGATGGTCTCTATTCTCAGGAGCAAAGTAGTTCAGAAAGAGTCTTTTACGGATTCAATAAAGAGCGAGAGTCGAATAGCAGATACTTTAAAGTCGAAAATAGATCTATACACAAAAGAATTTCTTGCAAAAATAACTGAATCTATTATGGCAAAAAAACTAGTTGCTGTGGAATCAAATATCCCGACGAATGAATTCTTCAGGAGGGTTGTGCAGATACAGCGGAAGACATTTGGAAAAATTTTAGACCAGAATTTCTGTCCGATTTGCAGGCGTCCGTATAAAAGTTATCGATATAGGGGAGCAGATTACAATGATATACAGCATGCGATTATGGCTCAGTTTGCGAGAGTTAATCGTTTAATCACATTCGATCGCGGCTATGAATTTCTGAAGCCTTTCTTTAATAGCACATTTGAGATACAGATTATTAGATGAAGCACTTTTTAACTCGTAAAAATTCGAGCCGAGAACATATCACAATTCAATGCTTGCCCCAGTACTCATTCCTTTGATTCTAATGAGGTTGTCACATCAGGCAGAAATGCACAGACTGATATTGACTGAAGCAGCTTTGCACGTCAGATGAACACTCCACTCGTGTAGTGAACCTTATGAATCGTTTTCCAAAACGGCGTACCACTACCTCTGGTCGTAAATGATTTGATTGTGAACCCCATAGGAGGTGCTGGAGTAGAATACATTTGCGCGACAGTCTGTCAATCACTTCATCATCCTTACCCTCAATGATTTGATGATGATAGTATCAAAAAGATAGTTGTTCCGTTGAAGTCCAGATTCTTTATTGTAGGTACTCCAAGCTCACAACGTAACAGTCAGCGGCAGCAGAAAGATCAGACTAATAGGGAAAACATTTTCGGTAGCACCAGGCAAGAGTAAGAAGATGCGTTGTCTAACTATGCGATTAGTCCATTAGATCGTGCACTATCCCTTTTATCTAATTGTCCGTTACGCATTTTTGATTTGAGATTTCCTATTTTGTAATTCTTGCATGTTTCTAACAATCAGGATCGTAGCTAACTTATTTCGGCTTTCGTATAGAAATCATCTGGGCGTCAATTTTAGTTGTATATCCTATACTCGAAAGGTCAGCGATTTAGAGTAAACATTCCTATGCGACCTGAATTCTATGGTATGATCTTGAACTCATTGCACTAACCGTCTAGGGTCATGTTGAGCATGGAGATAAACAAAAATATTTCATCAAGAAGATTTATGAAATAGTTGATGAAGCAATAACCGACGCTAAGGAATAAACTGTAGATACATGGGCACATTGATTGTTTATTGGTTTCTCACGCTGCCAACCTTTTATGCAGAAAAATCCTCGTCCAAATTATACTTTGGAATTAAATGTTATTCATTCATGCGGCTAAAATTATGAAATACTCAATATGGAAATGATATATATCATATCCAGCTTTTCATATTGGCTTCACATTGAACTATAACACCTCGATCGATTGTTCACTAAATCCCTTTTTAATTAGCAACTGTTTAACAGCCTGCCTGTGATCTCCTTGCAGTATAATTCGCCCTTCTTTATAGGTGCCTCCAGTACCTATTTTGGTTTTTAGCTCACTAGTTATGGCTATTATCTCTTGGTCTTTCATACTGTGCGCCATACCTCTTATTACCGTAGAGGTTTTCTTGTACCTGCCTCTGATTTCCTTTGATATAACTATTTTGGCTGTTTCCTTATCTAGCTCATCTATTATATCCTTAATTGAATCTTGACTGTATTGATTTGACACTCATATTTATAATGCGATTCAAGTTGAAAAGCATTGTGGATGGTTTATGGTACTATTCATCCAGAACCTATTTTTCAAGGAATTTGCTGAAGATCAGGGTGTTATTCAGGACGTAGCACGCAATCTTGAGTATTTTCTGAACGTTACACAAAACAGAACAAATCATTCGCATTCTCTATGAAAACGGAGCGATTCATGACGAAGGTTATCTTCGTGATATTCGAGGACAACCGTAGGCGTTGAATAGACCCCAACCATCAGTCAATGACAAGCCGATAGCTGTTAACTCTATGAACATACGCATGGCCACAAGGTCCGCAGGAATTTGAACCCGCTGATATCCTTCTTAGCACTAGCTTTGCTATGTACCAGCTAAGCGAGCGAGCCCCGCATTTCATTCTTGATAAGCTTGGTGTTCTCCTGCTAGCAGTTGGCCTTCATCGAGCGTGAAGAAAGAACTGAGTATAGGATTAGTATTAGTCATCCTAGAAGATATGAGACCGATCTGTTGATTATTTAATTCTTTAAATGACACCTAGTTTCAGCTTAAGACGTCGTCACCTGTTGGGCGGTATGGGCCTAAGCACCACTATTGAGGATTGCTACCTTGGCTTCCCCCGCTGCTTCCTCTAATGCACATTATTGATGTACTCAAAGTAATAATCGGGCTGCATCAGCACTCAATTAGTTAAACGAATCTATTGTTGCTTTGCGTGGATCGCGGGGGTAGCTTTGCCTACATATGCTGGTGCATATGTGCTGTCGACAAAAGGACAGAGTTCCGATTGACGCTGCGGCAAAACTTGACCATGTTCAAATTAGAAATAAAAATGTTGAATATAATTACTACCTCGGGAATTGCTTGGTTTAGGACTTCTGTATTATGGTTGACCGCTACCCCTTTCTGTCCGCGAAACATTCTTGTCAAAACCCGTACATTAGACGAATACACCATAAGATTAAAAAAGGACTCCTTCGACGCTTAATGATAAGCAAGACAAAGATGCTCTAAGATTTGAGATGACATGACTGTTTACTTACTTCTCGTTATCGCGTTGTTCGCATTATTAGTCTTGGGCTTTTTTTCGTACGAGAGTATCTACCGTACGCAAGCCCAAAGTCAGACACCGAAAAATGATAAAGCAGTAATCCTAACTTTTGGTGATGGCTGGAAAACCCAATATACGAATGCCAAACCAATTTTGGACAGGTATGGCTTTAAAGGAAGCTTCTTCATAACCTGCACCTTTGTAGGATTGCCGTTACGTATGAGTTGGCAGGATATCGTTTCGCTATATAATGATGGGAACGATATTGGGTCAAAGACCATGACATATAAGACTTTGACCAAACTCTCTTCAAGTAGTCTCAATTATGAAGTAGGTCAGTCAAAACAATGTCTACGTGATCATGGCGTTAATACCACACTTTTCGCCACTCCGAGAGGATTAGGTGGAGATAATGCCACTGTAATAAATGAAATTGCAAAGTATTATGACTTTGCTATTAATGGCTTCTCGAATCTTATGTACCTCAAATGTGATGGTTGGGAGCGCTATTCAAGTCAGACAGATTGTAGAACTTATTTTGACAATGGCACTGTAACTTATGCCAATAGATATTCTGTGAGAGAATGGAGTCATAATTCAGTTGACCTCGCCTATATGCACAATGATACCTCTATCTTTAAAATATTCGTTCAGGAAGTTAATAGCCAGAACAAGTACAATAGTGGCGGAATTATTAATGCAATTCCGATAATAGCCTATCATAGTGTACAAAACAGCAATTTACGTGATAGCACAAGTATCGCACTGTTTTCGCAAGAAATCAAATATTTGCACGATAATAATTTTAGAGTAATCCGTGTATCAGATCTAGGATACAATCAAACTACCAATTATCTTTATATAAAAGGCTCATAAGTGAATATTGGATCTATTGGCTACACAGGTAACAATAACAGTTGTACAAGCTCAAGTGACAGTATGAGCAAATGTAGCCAGAGCCAAGGGTGGCAGTGATTACTTGACACCTAGAACAACGTCTGGAGTATGTTCGGCCGCTGACTGTCAACAGATGGAATAGTCAAATGCATTAAACTCTTGGTAATAGCGGTGGCAGTCGTAGTGCTAGTAGCAATTTTGGTGGATTCCAAAAACCTGCCATAGCAGCAGCGACCACTACTAATTACACAGCGGCAAATGTTGCAACAAGACCAAACAAAACAATAGTTGCGTTGTTTACACACGGTAAAGTAAATATCAAGCTATTAGAAATGTACCTAGCTATGAGCGAATTTGCCTTCTTCAGATTTAGAAGTAATCATATGCTGACTCAAGAGGAGGAAGAGCACAAAGAGGAGATTATCCAATTAACA
>Ga0207416_1002001_pt1 | contig 23911 bp, 19 predicted proteins | sample PaiPotPPM11metaG_FD_184107 | JGI IMG/M metagenome (GOLD analysis project Ga0207416, IMG submission 184107) | Iron sulfur acid spring bacterial and archeal communities from Banff, Canada, to study Microbial Dark Matter (Phase II) - Paint Pots PPM... ...
GGCCAGGGCGGCCGGACGGTGCGTGCGGAGCGGTGCCCGCGCAGCTACCGACCGACATTCCTGATTTCACGGGCCGCGGCGCGCAGGTGACGGAGGTGTGCCGGCTGCTGGCGGGGCGCCGAGGCACGACCGGGACCGGGGCCGGGACCGGGGCCGGCGCCGCCCCGCGGCCCGGTGCGGGCGCGGTCCGCGTGGTGCTGGTAGCGGGCGCGGGCGGCCTGGGCAAGACCACGCTCGCCGTGCACGCGGCGCATCTGCTGGCCCCCGAGTTCCCCGAGGGCCAGCTGTTCGCCAGCCTGCACGCCGCGACCAACCCGGTCGCCCCGGCCGAGGTGCTGGCCCGGTTCCTGCGCGACCTGGGCGTGGACCCCGCGCGCCTCCCGGCCGACCTTGAGGAACGCGCGGCGCAGTACCGGACCCTGCTCGCGGGGCGTCAGGTCCTGATCGTGCTCGACGACGCGCGGGACGCGGCCCAGGTGCAGCCTTTGCTGCCGGGCAGCGGGCCGTGCGCGGTGCTGGTCACGGCGCGGGGGAAGATGGCCGACCTGGTGGGGGCCAGTTTCCTGGATCTCGGGGTGCTGTCCCGGACCGACGCGCGCACCCTGTTCGCTCAGGTGGCCGGGCCCGATCGCGCGGCGGCCGAGCCCGCGGCCACCGAGGACGTGGTGGCCGCGTGCGCCGGGCTGCCGCTCGCGCTCCGGATCGCCGGGGCCCGCCTGGCCACGCGCGGTTCCTGGACCGTGCGGGCCCTGGCCGACCGGCTCGCCGACGAGCGCCGGCGGCTCGACGAGTTGCGCGCGGGCAACCTGGCCGTGCGGACCTCGTTCGAGGTCAGTTTCGCCGCCCTGCCCGAGGCGGCCGGGCCGGGCGCCTTCGGGCCCGCGCAAGCGTTCAAACTGCTGGGTTTGTGGACGGGCCCGTCGATCAGCCTGGCCGCGGCCGCCGCTCTGCTCGGCGTGCCGCAGGACGCCGCCGTCAACGCGCTGGACGTCTTGGTCGACGCCCATCTGCTGGACTCACCGGGCCCCGACCGGTACCGCTTCCACGACCTGCTGCGCGTCTACGCCGCCGACCGCGCGCGCACCCAGGAAGCCGAGCTGACCCGCGCCGCCGCGCTCACCCGGGTCCTCGCCTGGTACCTGCACACGGCCGACGCCGCGGCCGCGGTCATCTCCCCGCAACACCTCCGGGTGCCGCTGGACGCCGCGCCACCGGGGGTTGCCCCGCTGGAGCTCGCGTCGCTGCCGGACGCCCTGGCCTGGTGCGACGCCGAGCGGGCCGGGCTGGCGGCCGCGACGCACCTGGCCGCGCGGCTGGACCGGCACGACACGGCCTGGAAACTCGCCGCGGCGGCCATGAGCTTCTACTACCGGCGCAGCCACTGGGGCGACTGGGTCGCCACCCACCGGACCGGCCTGGCCAGCGCGCGGGTCCTGGGCGACCCGCAGGGCGAGATCTGGATGCTCAACAATCTCGGCATGGTCTACGGCGTCCAGCAGATGGAAGAGTCGATCGCCTGCTTCGAGCAGGCCATCGTGCTCAGCCGCGCGAACGGCGACGAGGTGCGCGAGGCACGCGCCGCGAACAACCTGGCCAATACCTACCTGGAGCTGGGCCGGTTCGAGCAGGCCCGGCAGGCCGCCGAGCGTGCCCTGGACGTCGACCGGCACTCGGGCGACCGGTGGGGCGAGGGCATCGCCCTGGACATCCTGGGGTGCGCCTTTCACAAGCTCGGCCGGCTCGAGGAGGCCGTCGGGCACCTACGGCAGGCCCTGGACATCTTCCGCGAGCTGGACTCCCGGGCCCCGGCCGCCGACGCGCTCAGCGATCTGGGCGAGACCTACCTGAGCCTGGGCCAGGTGGCCGACGCGGTGGGCTGCCTGAGCCAGTCGCTGGCCATGCACCGAGACGTCGGCGACCGGCACTTCCACGCGGTCGCGCTGCAGCGGCTCGGCGGCGCGCAGCGCCAGGCGGGCCAGCTCAGGCAGGCGCGTGAGCTGTTCGCCGAGGCCCTGGAGATGTACGAGGCGCTCGGCGCGACCGCGAACGCCGCCGAGGTCCGGGCGGAACTCGTTGCGCTGGCGGGCGCGCGGGAGCGGGCCGGATGACCCGCCAGGGTGACGGGCCGTGAGGGAGAACTTCGCGACCGTGCTGGAGACCGTGGCCGACGTCCGGGCGAGCCGCACGGCGGTCACCCACGGCGGCCGCAGCCTGACCTGGCGCGAGCTTGACGAGCGGGCGTCGCGGCTGGCCGCGTTCCTGGCCGGGCGGGGGATCGGGGCGCAGGCCCGGGTGGCGATCGCGCTCTACAACGGCCCCGAGTACCTGGAGAGCGTGTTCGCGGTGCTCAAGCTGCGGGCCATCCCGGTCAACGTCAACTACCGCTACCGGGCCGAGGAGATGCGCCACGTCTTCGACGACGCGCAGGCCGCCGCGGTCATCTTCGACGAAGCCCTGGCCGGCCGGGTGGCCGAGGCGGCCGCCGCGGCGCGGGCGGTGCGCACGCTGGTGCAGGTGGGCGGCGCCGCCGGGCCACGGGCGAGTTCCTACGAGCAGGTCATCGAGACGACCACGCCGCTGCCGCGCGCGGCCCGCGGCGTGGACCACTGGCTCATGTACACCGGCGGCACCACCGGCCAGCCCAAGGGGGTGCTCGTCCGCCACTCGTGGCTGTACCAGGTGGTCTGCGCGAACGGCTTCCGGCTCGTCGGCGAGGCGGTCCCGGAGTCGCTCGGCGAACTGCGCGCGGTCACCGAGCGGCTGACCGCGAGCGGCGGCGGGGACGCGATGGTCTGCCTGCCTGCGCCCCCGCTCATGCACGCGACCGGCATGTACACCACGCTGGGCGCGCTGCTGGCCAGCGGCCGGGTGGTATACCTCACCGGGCGTTCCTACGACCCCGATGAGCTGGCCGCCGTGGTGGCCGGGCAGCGAGTGGACACGGTCTCGATCGTCGGTGACGTGTTCGCGCTGCCGCTGGCCGACGCGCTGGACCGGGCGGCGCGGGAAGGGCGGCCCTACGACCTGTCCAGCCTGCGGCGCGTCCTGAGCGTCGGCGTGACTTGGAGTGCCGGGGTGAAGCGCCGGCTGCTGGCGCACGGCGACTTCGTCTGCCGGGACCTGGTGGCCGCGTCCGAGGGCGGCCCGTTCGCGGTGAGCGAGACCCGGCGCGGCGACGACGCGGTCACCGCGCGCTTCGCGCTACTGCCCGGCGCGCGGGTCATCGACGAGGCCGGCCGCGACGTGATTCCCGGCTCGGGCCAGGTCGGCATGCTCGCCGCGCCCGCCGACGACGAGATCGGGTACCTGGGCGACGCCGCGAAGACCGCCGAGACGTTCCGCACCTTCGACGGCCAGCGCTGGGTCGTCACCGGCGACCTCGCCTCGCTCGAGGCCGACGGCTCGATCGTGTTCCACGGCCGCGACAGCCGGGTCATCAACACCGGCGGCGAGAAGGTGTTCGCCGAGGAGGTCGAGCAGGTGCTCATCGAGCACCCCGGCGTCCGCGACGCGCTCGTGGTCGGGCTGCCCGACCAGCGCTGGGGACAGCGCATCGCCGCGGTGGTCGCCCCGGCCGGCGACCCCGCCCCGGCCACCGAGGCGCTGATCGCGCACGTCGCCGCGCGGCTCGCGGACTACAAGAAGCCGCGCGCGGTCGTGTTCGTCCCCGAGGTCCGGCGCAGCCCGTCCGGCAAGGCCGACCTGCGCTGGGCCCGGGCCGTGGCCGCCGCCCCGCCCGCGAGCGATGGCTGAGCTCGCGCCGAACGTCATCCGGCGGGCCGCCGGAACCTCCGCGGCCTGGTCAGAGCCGGGTCTCGAGCCCCTTGATCGTCGAGGAGGAGCAGACCGAGCCCGGCTGGCCGCCGGTCAGGCCGCAGATCGCCGCGGTCATCAGGTTCGCCGCGCCGAGCGCACCTTGCGCAATCGGGCTGGACGGATCGTGCAGCGCCGCGGCCACGCCGGCCCAGGTCTGGCCCGCGAGCACGGCGGGGTCGTACATCGCCCCGCTGATCACGTACTTGCCGCCGAAGTCGATGAACGGATAGGAGTTCGGGTCGTATCTGTTCCAGGCGGCCTGCTCGGCCGGAGTCGGCTTCTGCAGCGGGCCGTGGCTGACGGTCTGGTTCTCGACCGGGACGAACGCCAGGTACGGGCTGGCGTAGCTCGACCCGTAGAACGTCAGCGTGGGGGTGTTCGGGTCGAGGTCCGTGCTGGATGAGTGAATGCCGTGCAGCGGGGAGAGGCGGCCGAACCGGCTCAGCGCGACCGCCATCGACCACCGCATGGCCGCGCAGTACGGGCAGAACTCGGCGCCGATGTACAGCATCTCGGGCTTGCCCCCGCTGCTCAGCGGCGAGCCCGAGACCCGGCTGACCGGGGTGGAGTCGCTGGACAGCACCGAGCCGCCGCCGACCGCGTCCAGGGTGCCGACCGGGACGCCGGTCACCTGTGCGGCCACGCTCGCAGGCAGCAGGGTCCCGGTGTTCGGACCGCTGGCCGCGGGCGCGCTGGTTGGTGCGGGAGAGGGAGCGGGCGATCCAGCGTTGACCCTGATCACGACGATTACGGCCACGATGGCCAGGACCAGGGCGACCGCCCCGCCGGCCATCAGGATCCGGAAGCGGCCCCGGCCGCGCCCGTCCGGGCCGGAACGGGTCGCCGCCTCGGACAGCACGTCGGTTTCCCAGCCCGGGGATCGGTTGATGTTGCCCGGGAGCTCTCCGCTCACCACGCCTCCTGCGCCCGCGTGCCCCCCGGCTTGTCTTCCGCGCCGGGCACCGGTCCGGTGACCGCTCGCCCCGGCCCGCCCGATGCTACTCGCCCGGCGGGGCGCCCGGTTCGCGCCGCGGTCAGGCGCGCGCGGCGGCCCGGTGTCCAGCCCGGTGGCCGAACTGCCGGGCGCGCTCGCCGGCGGGTGGCGGTGCGGGGAACGTGACCTCGATCTCGAGCCCGCCTTGCGGTCCGGAGCGCGCGGCGAGGTCGGCGCCATGCGCGCGGGCCACGGCGGCCACGATCGACAGGCCCAGGCCGGCGCCGTCCCGCTCGCCGCCCCGGCCCGTGGCCAGCCGCTGGAACGGCTGGAGCAGGCGCTCGATCTCGTCCGGCGGCACCGGCGGCCCGGTGTTGGCCACCCGGAGGGCGGCCCGGCGGTCGCGGGCGGCGACTGCTAGCTCGACGCGGCCGCCCGGCACGTTGTAGCGCAACGCGTTCTGCATCAGGTTCAGCGCGAGCCGCCCGACTAGCCGCGCGTCGCCGTGCACCACGGCCGGCGCGATCCGCGCGTCGACGTGCAGCCCGCGGCGCGCCGCGTCCGGTGCGCAGGCCTGCGCCGCCTCGCGGGCGACCGCGTCCAGGTCGAACCGGTCTCGCTGGTCGAGGCCGCGCTCGCTGCGCGCCAGCGTCAGCAGCGCCTCGATCAGGCGTTCCTGTTCCTCGCCGGCGGCCAGGATCTCCTCGCAGGCGGCCCGGAACGTGCTGACGGTCGCGCCGGGGTCGGTCAGCGCGGCCTCGATCAGCGCGCGGCTCAGGGTGAGCGGCGTGCGCAGCTCATGGGAAGCGTTCGCGACGAATGACCGCTGGGCGTCGAAGGCCCCGTCCAGCCGCCCGAGCAGGCCGTCAATCGTGTCGCCGAGTTCCTTGAGCTCGCGGGGCCCGCGCAGGGCCAGCCGCTGGTGCAGGTTGTCCGCGGAGATCTGCCGGGTGGTGAGGGTCATGACCCGCAGCGGGCGCAGCGCCCGCCCGGCCATCAGCCAGCCCAGCCCGACGGAGATAAGCGCCATGAAGGCCAGCGCGAACCCGGACTCCACCAGGAGCTGGTGCAGCGCGGTCGCGCGCGCCTGCTGGAAGAGCTGCGGGACCGGGGCCTCGACCCGGACCGTCGGCAGCGCCTTCGGGAGGTGCTCGGCCCCGATCGCGAACGTACCCAGATGCTCGGCCAGCAGGACGTAGGTGATCGCGAGCAGGGCGGCGCCCGAGACAAGGAAGACGCCGCCGTAAAGGAGGCTGAGCCGCAGGCGCAGGCTGCCCAGCGGGAGCCGGGCCGCGAGCGCGCCGAGCGCGCCGAGCGCGCCGAGCGGGACGACCGGGCGGGCGGTCACGGTCAGATCCGGTAGCCGGCGGGCGGCACGGTCTCGATGACCGGGGGGTCGCCGAGCTTCGCTCGCAGGCGGCTCACAGTGACCCGGACCGTGCTGGTGAACGGGTCGGCCATCTCGTCCCACACCTTCTCCGTCAGCTCATCGGCCGACACCACGGCTCCCTGGGCGCCCAGGAGCAGCTCCAGGACGGCGAACTCCTTGGGGCGCAGGACCAGCCGCTGGCCGGCCCGGGTCGCCACCCGGTGGGCCGGGTCGAGCCGCAGATCGCCGCGGACCAGGACCGGGGGCAGGGCCGGGCGGACGCGCCGGGCCAGGGCCCGGATGCGCGCCGCGAGCTCGGCCATCGCGAACGGCTTGGACAGGTAGTCGTCCGCCCCGAGGTCCAGGCCGTCGACCCGGTCCTCGATCGTGCTCGCCGCGGTGAGCATCAAGATCCGGCTCGGGCACCCGTCGGCCACCAGCGACCGGCAGACCTCGTCGCCGTGGACCTTGGGCAGGTCCCGGTCCAGCACGATCACGTCGTAGTCGGCGCCGACGAGGTGGTCGAGCGCGTCCTGCCCGTCGAAGGCCAGGTCGACGGCGGTGCCCTCGCGGCGCAGGACCCCGGCCACGGTGGTGGCCAGCTTCACGTGGTCCTCGACCAGCAGCACCCTCATTCCTCCAGCATGCCTGATCGGCGGTTACACGGGCGTTGCCATGTAACAGGGGTGTTCTGGCCCGCTTCATACGGTAACGGCCGACGCGAAAACCGATCCCGGACCAGGAGGACGACGACATGGCGACGAAACCCGGCGACGATGCCGCGAGATCCGCAACTCCCGTACGGCAGGCCGGGCCGCTGCTGGCCATTCTGGCCGGCCTGGCCGTGCTCGCCGCGGGCTGTGGCGGCGGCTCGTCGAGTTCCGCTCCCGGCCTGGGCTCGGGCCCGGGCGGGAGTTCCCTGCTGGCCGGGCAGATCAAGTTCGCCCAGTGCATGCGGGCCCGCGGCATCTCGGGGTTCCCCGACCCGTCCAGCGGGGGCAGCCAGCAGACGCTGCCGCCGTCGGTCAACGTCGGTTCGCCGCAGTTCCAGTCGGCCCAGAAGGCCTGCCAGCATCTGTCACCCGGCGGAGGGACGGGAATCCAGGTGGCCGGCGGGGCCAAGGTCAACCCCCAGGCGGCCCTGAAGGCAGAGCTGAAGTACGTGGGGTGCATGCGCACGCACGGCGTCCCGGACATGCCCGACCCGTCCAGCGGCGGTGGCCTGACCCTGCCGTCCTCCGGCAGCATCAACCCGCAGTCCACGCAGTTCCAGACGGCTCAGCAGGCCTGCCAGAAGGATCTCATCCAGCCGGGAGGCGCTCCGTGAGCAGCGCGCCTGCGCCCGGCCCGGCTGGCGAACCTGCCGGTCCGCCGCCCCCCGCTCGCCGCGGCCTGCGGGTCGGCTCCCGCCGGCTGCTGCTGATGCTCCTGGTTATCGTGCTGGCCGGAGGCGGCGCGGCCGTCGCCGTGGCCGGCCCGTTCGCCCCGGCCCCGACGCCCGGCACTGGGACGGTCGGCGGCGGCCAGCCGTCCGGGGTGGCCACCGTGACCAGCGGGACGCTCTCGTCGCAGACCCAGGTCGACGGCACGCTCGGGTACGCCGGCAGCTACAGCGTGGTGAACCAGGCCACAGGTACGTTCACCGCGCTGCCCGGCCTCGGCCAGGTCATCCGGCAGGGGCAGTCCCTGTACCAGGTCAACGGGCAGCCCGTGGTGCTGCTCTACGGCGCCACGCCCGCCTACCGCGCGCTCAGCAGCGGGGTGACCGGTGCCGACGTCCGGCAGCTCAATGCCGACCTGGTCGCGCTGGGCTACGCCACCCGCAGCGAGCTGAACCCGGCCTCGGACTACTTCGGTTCCGCCACCGCGACCGCCGTGGAAGCGCTCCAGGATCACCTGGGCGTGACCCAGACCGGCACGCTGGCCCTGGGCCAGGTGGTGTTCCTGCCCTCCCGGGCCCGGATCAGCGAGATCGACCCGGCCCTGGGCAGCTCGGCTACGCCGGGGACGGCGACCCTGTCGGCCACCTCGACCACCCGGCAGGTCACCGTGGACCTGGATACCACCGAGCAGTCGTACGTGGCCCCCGGGGACAAGGTGACGATCACCCTGGCGGACAACGCCGCCACTCCCGGCGTCGTGACCTCGATCAGCAACGTGGCCACGTCGTCGGGCTCGGACTCCTCGGGCTCGGGCTCGGACTCCTCGGGCTCAGGGTCGGGGTCCTCGGGCTCCGGGTCCGGATCGTCCGGGACCTCGGGGTCGGGGTCGTCTGACTCGGGGTCGGGGTCCGGCACGCCGACGGTTACCGTGGAGATCGCCCCGCTGCACCCGTCGGCGACCGGCGTACTGGACTCCGAGCCCGTTCAGGTGTCGATCACGACCGCGACCGTTCCGAACGTCCTCGCCGTGCCGGTGGACGCGCTGCTCGCGCTGGCCGGGAGCGCGGGCGGCAGGTACGCGGTTGAGGTGACGCAGGCCGGCGGGTCGCACCGCCTGGTGCACGTCTCGCTCGGGCTGTTCGATGACGCGGCGGGGCTGGTCCAGGTAACCGGGTCGGGCCTGTCCGCGGGCCAGCGCGTGGTGGTCCCCGCGACATGAGCCTCGAGACCGCCAACCCAGGGGCCGGCCCGCGCCAGGCGCACGCCGCGGCTCCCCCGGCCGGCGCGGCGGGCCGCCGGCCGGTCCTCGAACTAACAGAGGTGACCAAGACCTACCCGGCGCACCCGCCGGTGCCCGCGCTGCGGGGGGTGAGCTTCGCCGTGTACCAAGGCGAGCTGGCCGCGATCGTCGGTCCGTCGGGATCGGGCAAGTCGACCCTGCTGCACCTGATGGGCACCCTGGACCGGCCCACCACCGGGACCGTCCGCGTCACCGGCCTCGACGTGGCCGCGCTCAGCGACCGGGCGCTCTCCGCGCTGCGGGCCACCCGAATCGGCTTCGTGTTCCAGCAATTCTTCCTCAACGAGCACGCCACGGCGCTGGACAACGTGGCCGATGGCCTGCTGTACGCCGGCTTCGGGGTGGCCGCGCGGCGGCGGCAGGCCTCAGCCGCCCTGGCCCGGGTCGGGCTGGGCCACAAGCTGGCCGCCCGCCCGACCCAGCTTTCGGGGGGCGAACGGCAGCGGGTCGCGATCGCCCGCGCCCTCGTCGGCCGGCCCGCGATCGTGCTGGCCGACGAGCCCACCGGCAACCTCGACTCGGCCGCCGGCCAGTCCGTCCTAGCCCTGCTCGAAGAGCTGAACGCCGAAGGAGCCACGATCGTGGTGATCACTCACGACCACGCCATCGCCGCCCGCCTGCCCCGCCGGATCGAGATGCTTGACGGGCGCATCGTGGCCGACGCCACCTCCGCTGTCACCCCCGCCGTGCCCGCCTGGCCTGGGGCCACCGAGGGGCAGGCCCGCTCGGAGGGCGCCCGGTGATCGGCGGGGACAGCATGGCCGGTGAGGATTTCAGGACCGGCGACGACATGTCCGCCCGTGCGCACGCGAGCCTCATGCCCGCGCGGCTGCGGCCCGCCGACCTGGCCCGCCTCGCGGCCGTGGGCCTGCGCACCCGCAAGCTGCGGGCCAGCCTGTCGGCCCTGGGCATCGCGATCGGCGTGGCCGCGATCGTCGCCGTCCTGGGTCTGTCGCAGTCCTCGCAGGCCGGCCTGCTGGCCGAGATCCGGGCGCTGGGCACCAACCTGCTGACCGTGACCAACGGCCAGAACTTCACCGGCGGCACCGCCGAACTGCCCGCCGCCGCGCCCGGGATGATCGACCGCCTGCCCGGCGTGACCCAGGTCCAGGACACCGGGACGGTCGACGGCGTCGACGCCTACCGCAGCCCGCTGATCCCCTCGATCGAAACCAACGCGCTGTCGGTGGACGCGGCCAGCCTCGGCCTGCCCGCCACCGCGGGCACCTCGGTGGCCCAGGGCTCCTACCTCAACGCCGCGACCGGCCGCGAGCCGGTGGCCGTGCTCGGCTCCAGCGCCGCGCAGTACCTGGGCATCGACCGGATCTGGCCCGGCGAGCGGATCTGGGTCGGCGGCCAGTGGTTCTACGTGGCGGGCATCCTGCGCCCGGCCGTCCTCGCCCCGAGCCTCGACACCTCGGTCCTGGTCGGCTACCGCGCCGCCGAGACCTACCTCGGCTTCGACGGCCGCCCCTCCACCGTCTACGTCCGCACGGCCAGCAGCCAGGTCACCGCCGTGGACAGCCTGCTCGCGGCGCAGGCCAACCCCGAGTACCCGACCCAGGTCGACGTCTCCCAGCCGTCGGCCGCGCTGACCGCCCAGGCCGACGCCCAGGGCGCGTTCAACGGCCTGTTCCTCGGCCTCGGCGCGGTCGCCCTGCTGGTCGGCGCGGTAGGGGTGGCCAACATCATGGTCATCTCGGTGCTCGAGCGCCGCGGCGAGATCGGACTGCGCCGGGCCCTGGGCGCCACCCGCGGCAACATCCGCACTCAGTTCCTGGCCGAGGCCGTCCTGCTGGCCGTGGCCGGCGGCGCGGCGGGCGTGCTGGCCGGCGCGCTCGCTACCGCCATTTACGCCACCGCCCGGGCCTGGGCCATCGTGATCCCCACCGCGGCCTGGGCCGGCGGGCTGGGAGCCGCCCTGGCCATCGGCGCGGTCGCTGGCCTGATCCCCGCGCTGCGCGCGGCCCGGCTGTCTCCGACCGAGGCGCTGCGGACCGTCTGATGCGCCCGGCCGTTCGCGAGCACGCGGGGCCCGGTGCGGGGCCCCGGCGCGGGGCCGGCGGGTCGGGTCGGGGTGCGGCGGGTGGCCTAGGGTCAGGTGTCGTGGTGGACGTAGCCTCGGGGACGCTGGGATCGTACCGGCGGCTGTTCGCCGAGCCGGTGCTGCGCCGGCTGGCGGTGGCCGACGTCTCCGCGCGGCTGCCGCAGGGCATGATGAGCATCACCGTGCTGCTGGTCGCGGCGCAGCACGCCTCGATGGCCGTGGCCGGGCTGGCCCTGGCCGGCTACACGCTGGGCGCGGCGGTGACCGCGCCGACGCGCGGCCGGGCGGCCGACCGGCGGGGCCTGTTCCCGGTGGCCGGGATCTGCGGGATCGGCTACGCCCTGGCCCTGCTCGCGCTGCTGGCCGCCTCGCTCGCGCGCGGCCCGGCCGGGCTGCTGGCGGGCATGGCCGCGCTGGCCGGGCTCTGCATGCCGCCGGTCAGCCCGGGGGTGCGCAGCCTGTGGTCGGTGCACGCGGGCGCCCAGTTGCGGCAGGCCGCGTTCGCGCTGGACGCGGCGGTGTTCGACCTGGCGTATATCACCGGTCCCGTGGTGGCCAGCGCGCTGGCCACCGGCGTCGCGCCCGCGGCCGCCCTGGGCGTGCTGCTCGCCCTGACCGGCGTGGCCATCGTCGCTGTGGGCACGCACGCCCGGCCCATGGCCGCCGAGCGCGGCGAACGCTCGCTGCTCGGGGCGCTGCGCTCGGCCGCGCTGCGCCGGCTGCTGGTCACCGCGGCGCTGGCCAACGCGGCGCTGAGCGCGACCGAGGTCTCGCTCACCGCCTTCGCCCGCGATCACCACGCCCTGTGGGCCTCCGGCCCGCTGCTGGCCGGGGTCTCGGTGGGCAGCATCCTGGGCAGCCTGCTGCTCGGCGCCCGGGCCTCGGCGGGCGGCGCCCGCCGCCGGCTGCCCCGGCTGCTGGCCGGCTACACGCTCGGGCTGGCCGGCCTGGCCGCGGCCGCGCTGTTCCCCCCGCTGCTCGCCGTGGCCGCGCCGGTGGCCGGCCTGTGCCTGGGTCCCACGCTGGCCACCCTGTTCGGCGCGGCGGCCAGCGCCGCGCCCGCGGGCAGCGGCACCGAAGCCCAGTCCTGGATCAACTCGATCATGAACGGCGGCGCGGCGGGCGGCGCCGCGCTGGCCGGGGTCACGGCCAGCCAGCCCGTCCTGGGCCTCGGCCTGGCCGCCGCGGCGGCGGCCGCGGCCGCGGTAAGCGCCGTGGTCAGTGCCTTGGTCAGCCGGAACGCGCCGGACCAGCCGGCGGGATAACCGCTCGCCCTGGCAACCCGTTGGCCGCCTCGGGAACGCCTAACGCCCGCGGTGCTGGGCGTCGAGCCTACGCTGCTCGGCCTTCCACTTGTCGATGGTCTTCTTCTGCCAGTAGCTGCGGCCTCCGTAACGGACTTCCGGAGCCGGGAAGGGGTGTCCCATCGGGCCGTGGCGGGCGACCCAGCCCCGGATCGTGCTCGGCTCCACGCCGAGCCTGCGGGCCGCTTCGCTGGTGCCGATCCACGTCTCGATCGGGCCGCGGGGCCCGGGCCGTTCGGGATCGGCCGCGTCCAGCAGCAAATCCGCGAGCACGCGCGCGTCTTCGCGGCTGAGGTCGATTCTCACCGCGGCGGCCGGCGCGGCGGAGGCGGGTTTGGCGTCAGGGGGAGCGGGTTTGGCGTCGGGGACGTCGGGTTCTGGCGGCGGAAGGGCGCGGATGCGGACTTTCCAGCGCCATCCGGTGGCGCTGGCGTATTGTCCGAACGCGGTACGTAATTCGTCGGCGGGGGTCGGTAACGAGCGGCCAGCGGGAGAGGACGTCACAGCGCTTACGCTGCAATTCCCCGCCCATCCGGTCAAGCGACGCGCCGGGAAGATGCTGGCCGGGCGCTTAAATGATGTCAATCCGTGACATCATACGTTCATGCCATTACGGTCGGTGATGGCATAACCGGCGCGTTCTGGCTGCGTGTTCGGCCCGGGCCGAACAGAATTGTGCCCACGAGCGGGGGCTCGTTCAGAACGGGGGCTCAGTCGCTGCCGCCTCAACGGTAACGACTTCTGCTTCTAACCGAGAGCGGTCGTCAGCCGGCCGACTCTGCCGTATTTGCGTGCTCGCATCAGAAAGGAACGACCCATCCTGTCTTCAGCACGCTGCCAGGTCGGCCGTCCGTGCGACCGCGTTCCCTGCTTCCAGGCCCGGCTCGAGGCCGTCGCAGGCAACCGCCCGGTCCGCCGGCACGCCGCGCTGTGCGCTGACCACCTGGGGGACGCCGTCCAGGCCCTGGCCGCCTGGGCTCGTGAGCGGGGGCTCGAAGGGAAGGTCACCGTACTGGCCGTCGACCAGCCCGAACCGGGCCAGCCGCCCCCCGGGGCCCCTCCCGGCGACCAGCCCGGCTACGGCTTCGTGTTCGCCACGATCTCGCTCAACCCGTAACGACCTGAGCGTCACCCGAAGATCTCCGTTCGATCTCGGGCCGCCCGAAGAGGACGTCGTGGGCATCGCCAGTTCGGCCAGCGTCATGGGATGGTAGCCCGCCACGGTGAGCCCTCCGTTGCATGTCGGTGCTCCGCATGAGCATACGGCCCCGATGCGCCCTCACCCAGGATCACTTGAGGTGCTCCTCGGCTCGCGGGGCCCGGGTTACCCGCCTGCGGCGGGCGTTTCCGGCACGCCCTTGGGGGCTTGCTGCTTCATGTAGCCGAACATGTAGCCCGCCACGCGCCGCATCTGGATTTCCTCGGTGCCCTCGGTGATGCGGTACCGCCGGTGATGGCGGTAGATGTGCTCGAACGGCTGGTGCCGCGAGTAGCCCAGGCCGCCATGCACCTGCATGGCGCGGTCAGCGGCGTCGCAGCACAGCCGGTTGGCCACGTAGTTGCACATCGAGACCTTGTCGGACTGCGTGAGCGGTCCGTAGGTGTCCATGCCCCACGCCGTCTTGTGGATCAGCGCCCGGAGCATCTCGGCCTGCGTCTGGAGTTCGACCAGCGGGAACTGGATGGCCTGATTGCTGGCCAGCGGCTGGCCGAACGGGGACCGGGTCTTCGCGTACTCGACCGAGCGGTCGATGCAGAACTGAGCCGCGCCGAGGCTCGAGGCGGCCTGGCGGATGCGGTTCTCGTTGAAGAAGTGCTGCACCACGGCCAGCCCGCGGCCCTCGCCGCCGAACACGGCGCTGTCCGGGACGCGCACGTCGGTCAGCGAGACGCGCGCGTGATCGGTGGGCATGTTGAACGTCCACAGGTACTCCTCGACCCTGAACCCCGCGGCGTCGAGCGGCACGAGGAACGCGGTGATGCCCTCGCCGCGGCCCGGCGCCCCGCCGGTCCGGGCGAAGATCAGGTCGTGCGAGGCGGTGTGCACACCGGTGTTCCAGGTCTTCTCCCCGTTGATGACCCATTCGTCGCCGTCGCGCGCCGCGCCGGTCTCCATGAACGTCGCGTCGCTCCCGTGCCGGGGTTCTGTTATTCCGAACGAGAAGTGGCGGGCGCCGGCCGCGAGATCCTCGACCCACTCGGTCTTCTGCTCCGGGCTCCCGTAGTGCAGCATGAGCAGCAACCCGACGTTGTTGCCCACGATCGCGTGCTCGTTTTGCAGGTCGCAGTGCAGGCCGAGGCCGCGGCGGGCCAGGTGCTCGCGGATGACGGCCAGGCCGAGGTTGGTACCGTCCCGCCCGCCGTACTGCTTCGGGAACGCGTACCGGTAGTGGCCCGCCGCGTCGGCCCGCCGGCGGGCCTCGGCCAGCAGCGCCTCCCACTCACGGCTGGGCAGCCCGCCCCGGTCCCAGTCGGTCCGGGCGTCCTCCCTCCGGTGGTCGAAGAACCGGATGTTGTCGCCGGCCTCCTCGAGTGGCTTGATCTCGCGCTCGATGAACTCGTCCAGCTCGTCCAGGTACCGCCGCAGGTCCTCGGGGAGGGTGAAGTCCACGTCCTGGTCTCCTTCATGCGGGCCGGGCCAGATGGCCGGGGTTGGCCACGGTCAGCTTGTCGACGATCGTGGCGCGGACCGCGGCGACGACCTCATCGAACCTGTGGTCCAGCGACCCGTCGCGAATCGCCACGCACAGCGCGCGGTCGTCGGCGCAGCCGAGCGCGGCGAGCCGGGCCCGGTGGGCGCGTTCCTGGCCGGGGGCGAGCCGTGCCTCCCGCTCGGCGATGCGCAGGGCGTTCGCGGCGACCCGGATGTGGAACGCCAGCCGCGGGTCGGCCAGCGCGACCTCGTCGGTCAGGAACGCCCGGACCGCGCGGAGCAGTTCGGGTCCGCCTGGCCGATCGTGCGGGACCGGGGCCGGGCCCCCCGTGCCGTCCGTGCCGTCCAGGGGGTCGGCCACGGCCATCGGCTCAGCGTGGCCGAGTGCGAGCAGCACGTCGTACTCCTGCTCGCACACCCGGCGGCCGAGCACGGCCAGCTCGATCGACGGCTCCGCGGCCGACAGATAGCGTGCGGCCTGCCCGCGGCACAGCAGCGCCCAGCGCACCGTGCCGTACAGTTCCCACCACCGCTGGGTGGCCTCGTCCGGCGGCGTGCCGCCCGCGTCGGCGTAGCCCGCCATCAGATCGGCGCGGGCCCCAAACCCGCCGACCGGGTTCGCCGAGCCGAACCGCCACGCCTTGGTGCACAGCCAGCCCAGGTCCTCCCGGGGGTCGCCGCAGTGGGCCAGCTCCCAGTCCAGCACGCCGCGCACCCCGTCGCCGCTCACGACCAGGTTGCCGGTCCGGAAATCGCCGTGCACCAGCCGGTCCGCCGCGGCGGGCGGCCGGTGCTCGGTGAGCCAGCGTAGGCCGATCTCCAGCGCGGGCCGCGGCTCGCCGAACTCCTCGTACATCGTGACCGCCTGGCCGAGCGCGCTGACCCGCGGTAGGTCCGGGACCGCGCCGGGATCCACCTGGTGGATCCGGGCCAGGATCTCGCCGAGCCGGTAGGCGAGCCCCGGCCGCACCGCCGCGTAGGCCTCGTCGCGCAGCAACCGCCGGGGGATCGTCTCCCCGTCTAGGCGCTCCATCAGCAGGTAGCGCCGGCCCAGGGTCCCGTCTCCGTGGTCGTGCAGTTCAGGGGCGGGAACGTCGGCGGCTCGCGCCGCGGTCAGGGCCGCGGCCTCCACGGCCACGTTCCGCTGCCGGTCCGAACCCTCCGGATCGCGCAGCAGGATGAGGCGGCGCTCGGTGCCGCCGGGCGCCGCGACCTGGACGCCCCAGCTCTCCCGGCTCGCGCCGCCGGGGAGCCGTTCGAGACCGGTGACCTCGACGGGCACCCCCCACAGCGCCTGCAGCCGCGAGGCGAGCAGGTCGGCCAGCCCGCAGGCCCCGGTCATGACCCGTCCACAGGGCCAAGGTAACCCGTATCGCCCGCGCGAGAAGTAAAGCTCCCGGCGGCCCCGGGCGCTACAACATCGCGCTCGCGCTGCGATCGGTCAACCGCGCGTCCGCCCAGCCGCCGGGCGCGTTCGGGACATTGGTCAGAAGGCGCTGTGGGAGCAGCGGTTTCTGACCGATGTTCGCGGCGGACCGGGACCCGGATATCCGGTAAATTAGTATTTCTTAGGATAACGGCGGAACGTGAGCGCAGGGCGGTGGTTATGAGACGGGGCGTGGCAGGCGTGCTCGTGGCGGCGGTGCTGGGGTTGGCCACGGCCTGCGGCTCCCCCGCAGCGAAGTCCTCCCATCCGGACGCGGCGGCCTCCCGCACGGCCTCGCCCAGCCCCAGCCCAAGCGCGTCGCCCACGCCGGGCACGGCCGCCCAGGGTGGCGCCGGGCTGTGGCCGGGCGCATCCTGGCGGTACGACGCGCTGCCCGCCAGGCCGCTCTACGCGGAGCTGGTCAAGACCGACCGCGCCTTCCAGATGGCCGTCTACGACGCGATCTACACCCGGGGCGCCAGCCACAGCTACGCCGCCTATATATCCGACAGCCAGGTGCTCAAGAGCGTCCAGCAGAGCGTGGCCCAGCAGGTCGCCGAGCGCCTCGGCTTTTCCGGCGTCGAGCGGTACTACCGCACGAACGTGCAGCCGTTCCCCAAGTTCCCGGGCATGTACGTGGTGGATTTCTGCGTGGACGACGCCCGGTTCCTGCCCACCGACGTGCTGACCGGCCACGTCGTGCCGCGGCCCGCGGGCACCCTGGTCCACTACGAGGAGCAGGACGTCTACGCCAGGGTCGCGGGCCAGTGGAAGATCAACACGATCGACACCTTCGACGCCACGAGCGGCTACGCGCTCGTGTCCGCCGCCTGCTATCCGGGCCGGTGACGGGGCCGTACTCCCGCGGGCCAGGCGCTCCGCGGCCGGATCGGTCAACCACCGCGCTCCAGGTGGTCCAGGCGAGCGCGCAGGTAGCGCTTTTCCGCCGCGCTGGCCGTCCGCCGCGACGCCTCCCGGAAGGCCTCGCAAGCCGCCCGGCGGTCCCCGGCCATTTCCAGCAGGTGGCCGCGGACCGCGTGCAGACGGTGGTGCCCGGCGATCCGCTCGTCCTGGCCGAGGGCGGCGAGCCGGTCCAGGCCGGCCTGGGGACCGTGCACCATGGCCACCGCGACGGCCTGGCTGAGCGCGGCCATGGGGTTCGGCGCGATGCGTTCGAGCAGCTCGTACAGGGTCAGGATCTGCGGCCAGTCGGTCTGTTCGGCCGAGGCGGCCTCATCGTGGACCGCGGCGATCGCGGCCTGGAGCTGGTACGCGCCAACCGGGCCGCTGGCCAGCGCCTCGGTCACCAGCGCGACGCCCTCGGCGATCAGCCCGCCGTTCCAGCGCGCGCGGTCCTGGTCGGCCAGGTCGACCAGGTCGCCGCCGGGGGTGCGGCGGGCGGGCCGCCGGGCCTCGGTCAGCAGCATGAGCGCGAGCAGCCCGGCGACCTCGCCGTCGCCCGGCCGCAGGCGGTGCAGCCCCCGGGTGAGCCGGATGGCCTCGCCGGTGAGTTCGACCGGGGCCGCGGGAGCCGCCGGGGGACTCGTGTAACCCTCGTTGAAGATCAGGTACAGCGCGTGCATCACCGCCGCGAGCCGGGCCTCGAGCTCGGCTGCCGGAGGCAGGGCGAACGTGGCCCCGGCCGCGCGGATGCGCTGCTTGGCCCGGCTGATGCGCTGGGCCATCGTGGCTTCGGGCACGAAGAACGCCCCGGCGATCTGCGCGGTGGTGAGCCCGCCCACCGCGCGCAGGGTCAGCGCGATCTGGGACGGCGCGGTGAGCGCCGGGTGGCAGCAGAGCAGCAGCAGGACCAGGGTGTCGTCGCGGTCGATACCGGTGTCCTCGCCCGGCATCCGCAGCAGTTCCGCCGACGGCGCCCCGAACGCGAAGCGCTCCTCGCGCGAGCGCCGGGTCTGCTCGGACCGGACCAGGTCGATCAGCCGCCGGTTGGCCACGGTCAGCAGCCACCCGAGCGGGCGGTCCGGCACGCCGTCGGCCGGCCAGCTCGTCGCGGCGTCGAGCAGCGCCTCCTGGACGGCGTCCTCGCACAGGTCAAACGACCGGTGCCGCCGGACCAGCGCGGCGAGAACCTGCGGCGCGAGCTCGCGCAGCAGGTCCTCGACGCGGCGGGCGCAGGTCACATCTCGTTCCCGGCCTCGTGCAGGACCGGCCACACCTCGACGGCGTTCTCCGCGGCGAACGGCATCTCGGCCGCGATCTCCAGCGCCCGCGCCTCGTGCTCCACGTCGAGCAGCCAGAAGCTCGACACGAACTCCTTCGCCTCGATGTACGGGCCGTCGGTCACGGCCGGGACGCCCGCGCGGACCCGGACGGTCTTCGCGGTGAGCTCATCACCCAGGCCGTAGGAGCCCAGGAGCTCTCCGCTCTCGGTGAGCCGCCGGTTGACGGCGTCCTGCTCGGCGATGGCCCGGGCCGCCGCCTCCGGCGGGAACGACTCCCACAGGTCCTTGTTTCCGTAGATGATCACGACGTACTTCACGTTGGTCTCCTCCGGCCGGGGCCCCCAGCGGGGCCCTCTCACCGTGACGTCGGAGGCGTTCCGCCGATCTCGACACCGTGGCCGGGAAGACCGCGCCTCTGGTCGATGGGCCATCCACCAGAATCTATTCCGGTGGATGGGCCATCGACCAGGATCGCTCCCGGGGGCGCGGGCGGGACGGGACGCGGGACCGGGCGGATCCGGCTCGGCGAGCACTGACAGAGGCGGCCCGTACGATCGGGCTGTGCCCACCCGCTACGACGTCTCGGGGGTGCCGCCGCAGGGCGGCTACGTGGCCAAGCAGTGCCCGGTCCGGGCGCAGTGGGACGCGATCCGGCCGTGCGCCCCGCGGCCCGCGTCGCGGCTGGTCGAGCGGCGCCTGGCGCGCGGCCGGCGATTCGAGGCCGAGGTCGTCGCGCGGCTGCTCGCCGCTCACCCGGACGCGCGCGTTATCCCGGCCGGGGACCGGCCCGGGCGGGAGGCCGCGACCGAGGACGCGATGCGGGCCGGGACGCCGCTCATCGTGGCGGGACGCCTGCCCGCCGACCTGGCCGGGCGGCGGGTGGGTGAGCCCGATCTGCTGGTGGCCGGGCCCGGCGGGGCCGGCTACCGGGCGGTGGACATCAAGCACCACCGCTGCCTGGACGCCGGGCCGGGCGGCCTGCCCGCCCGCTGCTCGCCGCCCGGCGAGCTGACCTGGGAGTCGGCGCAGCCCGACCCGGCTGCTTCGGCGCGCAGGCGCCGCGACGACCTGCTGCAGCTCGCTCACTACCAGCGGATGCTCGAGGCGGCGGGCCGGGCCGCCCCGGGCGCCCGGGCGGGCGGCATCATCGGCGTCGAGGACGTGGTCACCTGGTACGACCTGGACGCTCCGGTCTGGCTGACCCCGTCGGCTTCGGGCCGGGCCAAGCGGCGCTCGACCATGCAGGTGTACGACTTCGAGTTCGCCTTCCGCCTGGACATCCTGGCCGTGGCGGCCAAGCACCTGTACGCCAAGCACGGGGCCGCCCCGGACGCCGCGCTGCTGGTGCGGCCGGTGCGGATCGCCGAGTGCGCGGAGTGCCCGTGGTGGTCGTGGTGCGGCCCGCAGCTCGAGGCCGGCTCGGGGGACGTGAGCCTGCTGCCGCACACCGGCTGGCGGGCCTGGCGTGTCCACCGCGACCACGGCGTGACCAGCCGCGCCGCGCTGGCCTCGCTCGACCACCGCACCGCCACCCTGGTCGCGGGGCAGGTCGACCTGCGCCCGGTGATCGCCGCGCTCGGCACGCGCCCCGAGGACACGCCGGTCGCGGCGGTCGTGAGCGAGCGGAAGCGCGCCCAGGTCGCCCGCCTGGCCCGCGCGGGCGTCCGCACGCTGGAGGACGCCCGGGCGCTGTGCGCCCGCACCGCCGCCTACGCCGACCAGCCGATGCGCGATCTGCCCGAGCAGATCGACCAGGCCCGGGCCGCGCTCGGCGCCGCGCCCGCGTACCGGCGCCGTGGCGTGACCCGGGTCGAGGTGCCGCGAGGCGACGTCGAGGTCGACATCGACATGGAGAACGTCGAAGACGGCGTCTACCTGTGGGGCACGCTGGTCACCGACCGGTCCGGCGGGGATTCCGGGCCGCCCGGCTACCGCCCGTTCTGCACCTGGGACCCGCTGTCCGGCGACGTCGAGGCCGCGTTGTTCGCGGAATTCTGGCGGTGGCTGTCGCGGCTGCGCCAGCGCGCGGCCGGTGCGGGCCTGACGTTCCGCGCCTACTGTTACAACGCCGCGGCCGAGAACACCCAGATGCACCGCATCGCCGCGGCCGCGGGCCTGGCTGACGAGGTCGCCGCGTTCACCCAATCCGCGCAGTGGATCGACCTGCTCCGGGTGTTCGACGCATCGCTGCTGACCGGCGCCTCGGCCGGGCTCAAGCAGGTGGCCCCGCTGGCCGGCTTCGCCTGGGAGGCCGAGGACGCCGACGGCGGCGAGTCCATGGTCCGCTACGACCAGGCGGCCGGCTCCGCCGACCCGGCCGTGGCCCGGTCCGCGCGGGACTGGCTCCTGGCCTACAACCGCAACGACGTCGAGGCCACCCGGTCCCTGCGGGAATGGCTCGACGGGGCCGCGGGCGACTGCCCGGATATCGCCGGCCTCGGCCCCTGAGCGTCCGGCTCTTCAGCGAGCCGCGCCGGACGGCTCCGGGCCCGGATCAGCCCGGCCGCGGGCCGCCCGGCGAACCGCTGCGCCCGGCGGGCCGGTCCGGAACGTCGCTGACCGGCGAGGACGGCGGCCGCGGCTCGGCGTCCGGCTCTGGTCCAGCGACCGGCCCCGGCTCGTCGGCCGCCGCCGGGTGGATGTAGCGTCCGCCGCGCAGCAGCGACGCGAACCCGGCCAGTCCGGCCAGCCCGGCGGCCACGCCGAGCACGATCACCATGCCGTGATCGAACGGCCCGGAGATCAGGTCCGGGAAGAACTCCCGGCCGGTCAGGACCTGCCGGGCCGTGGCCGGCAGCGAGGACAGCACGTGCGCCGCGGCGAGCAGGTGCTGCACCGGGTTCACCCCGAGGACGGCGGCGAACAGGGACGACACCGGGGGCAGGGTGCCGATGTGGTGGGCGACGCCGTGCGGCACGCCCTGGCGCTCCAGGCCGCCGGTCAGCGTGGTCGGGAGGCTGGACGCCAGCCCGGCGATCATGAGCGAGAAGAACACGCCGATCGACAGGGCGGTGCCCGAGTTCTGGAACGTGGACCGCATGCCCGACGCCGCGCCGCGCTGCCGGGCCGGGACGCTGCTCATGATCGACGAGGTGTTGGGGGCGGCGAACATGCCGCTGCCGATGCCGTTCGCGGCGATCAGCAGCGCGAACGCCCCGTACGGGAAGTTCACCGGAAGCAGCAGGAGGCCGATGAAGCTGCCGCCGAACACGACCATCCCAGCGGTGGCGAAGCCGCGGGCGCCGAACCGGTCGGACAGCGTGCCCGACACCGGCCCGGCCAGCAGGAATCCGGCGGTCAGCGGGAGCAGGAAGATGCCGGCCCAGAGCGGCGTATTGCTGTAGTCATAGCCGTGCAGCGGCAGCCAGATCCCCTGCAGCCAGATGATCAGCATGAACTGCATGCCGCCCCGGGCGATGGCCACGACCAGGCCCGCCAGGCTTCCGGCCGTGAAGGCCCGGATGCGGAACAAGCTGAGCTGGAACATCGGCGCGGCCACCCGGTTCTCGATCAGGACGAACGCCACGAGCAGGGCCACCCCGCCGGCCAGCAGGCCGTCGACCACGGGATTGGTCCAGCCCATGGTGTGCTGCTGGTAGGGCTGGATGCCGATGGTGATGCCGATCAGGACGGCGGACAGCCCGATGGCGAACGTGACGTTGCCCCACCAGTCCATCCGCTCGCGGTGGCGTTCCCCGTGGTCGCGCAGCCTGAGGTAGGCCCACAGGGTGCCGAACACCCCGACCGGCACGTTGATCCAGAACACCGCACGCCAGTCCAGGGCGGCCAGCAGGCCTCCCGCGACCAGGCCGATGAACTGGCCGGCCAGGCCGGCCACCTGGTTGATGCCGAGCGCGAATCCGCGCCGGTCGGCGGGGAAGGCGTCGGTCAAGATCGCGGCCGAGTTGGCCATCAGCATGGACCCGCCCACGGCCTGGAGCACCCGCCAGCCGATCAGCCACACCGCCCCGTGACCGCCCATGAACGGATCGAACGAGAGCATGACCGAGGCGAAGGTGAAGACCACGAAGCCCGCGTTGTAGATCTTGACCCGGCCGAACATGTCGCCCAGGCGGCCGAGCGTGACCACCAGCACGGCCTGGACCAGCCGGTACCCCATGATCATCCAGAGCAGGAACGCGATGTTGCCCGGCGCCAGCGGATCCAGGTGGATGCCCCGGAAGATCGCGGGCAGCGCGATGATCACGATCGACCCGTCGAGCGTGGCCATGAACATGGCGGCGGTTGTGTTGGCCAGGGCCACCCAACGGTAACGGTCGCCCCGGTCGCGCTCGCCGCTGCGGGCGGGACCGGCGTCTGGCGCCTGGCCATTCCGGGCGGGGCGGGCGTCTGGCGCCTGGCCGTTCTCGCGGCTGCGCTCGGACCCCGGCATCAGATGCTCAGCGCCAGCCGCTCGAGCAGCGGGGCGGCCCCCATCAACTGGCGGAGTTCCGCGGGTGTGAACCCCGTCGAGAGTGCGTGAGCCAGTTGCTCGACCCGCGCGTTCTGCTTATTCCGCATTACCTCGAACCCGGCCTCGGTGACCGATAGGACGACCCGCCGGCCGTCCTGCGGGTCGGAGTTCCGGCGGACCAGGCCCCTGGCCTCGAGCGTGCCGAGGGTCGCCCCCATCGACTGCGGGCTGATCTGCTCCAGCTTGGCCAGCGCGCTCGCGGTGGCCGGGCCACCGTGGCACAGCCGGGTGAGGGCCGAGCTCTCGGGCAGGGTGAGCTCACCCTCCGCCCGGGTCTGCCGCAGCCGGCGGAGGAGCAGGCCGATGCTGACCCGAATCGCGGCCGCGACCTCGCGGACGTCCGGTTCCTGACCCATACCTTCAGGCTAGCCTGATAAGTCGAGCCTTAGCAAATGCTCGAGGGACTGGCGCGGGACCGGACCAACTATGGACTTTTTACGCTTAATGGCTTGTATAACTATCGCCCGCCTGGGGCCGGTTGATACCGTTAAGCTTCCCCGGGAGGTGGCAAAGAGGCCGCTCGGGTACGCCCTGCCGGACCTGCTCGATCAGAGAAGCCCAGCACGATGACTGCCATGCCCTCGTGGTCGCCGGGCGACCCGGAAGCGACCGTCTACCGGCGCGAGACCGACGGTGGACCGGGGTCCCCGTTCCGCAGCCTGCTCGGCGCGGTCCAGCCGTTTGCCGTGGGCGCCTCCCCCGAGGCCTCGTTGCGGTTCAAGATCCGCGACGTGCACGTCGTGCTGGAGCCCTCCGCCACCACGAGCGTCGACGATTTCGCGGAGACCGTGGGCAAGAGGCTCAAGCGCCGGGGTTACTCGTGCGGGCCGACGTCGCCGAGTCCGGTCGCCGGGTTCGCCGAGGGCCGGGCCCGGGTGGTCGTCAAGAAAAAGAAGCTCCGCACGCCGGCGGGCCAGCCCCAGCTCCAGCTTTACGCCCTGGTCGGGCCCTACTCGCTGATGCTGACTGTGGCCGAGGCGCAAGCCGGGCTGGCCCACGCCTTCGGCCCGATCGCCGTTTACC
>Ga0207416_1002003_pt1 | contig 23897 bp, 23 predicted proteins | sample PaiPotPPM11metaG_FD_184107 | JGI IMG/M metagenome (GOLD analysis project Ga0207416, IMG submission 184107) | Iron sulfur acid spring bacterial and archeal communities from Banff, Canada, to study Microbial Dark Matter (Phase II) - Paint Pots PPM... ...
CGCGCAGCGGAACGCTTCGAGCGCGGATTCGGGCAGCATCAGGTCAGTGGTGGTAGGGCTCATTGCGAGCGATCTTCGCCGCGCGATAGAGCTGTTCCAGCACGATCATGCGCGCCCACTCGTGCAAGAAGGTCAGGTTGGAGAGCGACCAAAGAAACTCGGCGCGCTCGCGTAGCGCGGACGATGCGCCATAGGTTCCGGCTATGACAAAAGTCAGGCGTGACGCGCCGCTGTGGGTGACCTCGCCGATCTTTCGCGCAAGCGCTTCACTCGTGAGTTGGGTGCCGCAGCGTTCCAGTAGCCACAGCCGCTCGTCGGGGCGAACGAGCTTGAGGATGCGCTCGCCCTCCTCGTGCATCGAAGACGCCGGCGCGCTACCGTCGCCGGGACGCACGTCGATTTCCTCGTACGGAAAATACGGTGCGAGACGTTTGCGAAACTCGGCGCAGGCCTCCGCGACGTACCGCGTGCGAAGCTTATCGACTGCGATGAGCCTGAGCTGCATGCCAGCAGCATAGCAGACGGCGGGCGGTTCTCATCGCGAGCGTGCGAAGATGTTGCCGTCGCGTCGCTCGATTGCTCCGAGAAGCTCGAGCTGCACCAGCGCCGCAATGACCGCGGAAGCGTCGGCCCGCGCGTGCGCCAGTAGCGCGTCCAAATCGCGCTCGCCGTGTGCCAGCAATTCGAACAGCCGCGCGCTCAAAGGGTCTTGCGGCACCAGCGGCTCGGGCCGCGCCGCGACCGGAGCGAGCAGCCCCAGCACTTCCAAGACGTCGCGAGCGTCGCGCGCGAGAATGGCGCCGTCGCGGATCAGCGCATGGCAGCCGGCAACGTGCGGGCGATCGACGTCGCCGGGCACGGCCAGCACGGGGATGCGCCCTGCTGCCCATTGGGCGGTGTTGATCGCGCCGCTACGGGCCGGTGCCTCGACCACGACGACCGCGTCCGCCAGGGCGGCGACCACGCCGTTGCGGGCGAGAAACTGGCCGGGACGCGGCGCATGCTCGGGCGGGTAGGGTGAGAGCACCGCCCCGCCCTGCTCGATCATCCGGTCGGCTAAGGCGCGGTTACGCGTGGGGAAGAACGCGTGGTGGCCGCCGCCGAGCACACCGACGGTCGGCGTGCCGCCTGCGAGGGCGCCCCCATGAGCGGCAGCGTCGATGCCCAGCGCCAGGCCGGAGAGGATGCAGCACCCGGCCTGGCCGAGCTCGCGGGCTATCTCCCCCGCGATACGGCGGCCATACGCGGTAGCGCTGCGCGTGCCGACGATCGCAACGCACGGGCGTGCCAGGGCCTTCGGCGAGCCGGCGCACCACAGGCCGGAGAGCGTCAATTCCAGGCCGCGTTCGCCCCGCAGGCGTTCGAACTCGGCGAGGGGCAGGTAATGGGCCAGCATGCGCCCCCTCCTTCCCGCACGATGATCCCTCTCGCAAGGCCAAAATGGTGACCCAGGGGGATTCGACCGCAGGCAAGGGAATAAGCCCGCCGCAGTTTACGAACGGGCCGGCCTGGCCCCGACCAAGCTCTGGAGGAACCTCACGTGGCAGCTGAAGCCTATTGCGTCAAGTGTAAAACGAAGCGCCCAATCAAAGACGCAGTCCAGATTACGATGAAAAACGGCCGTCCCGCGACCGAGGGCAAGTGCCCTGAATGCGGTACCAAGATGTTCAAAATCGGGGCGGCGTCCTAACCCGGCCTTCCTTCCCGATCTCACCATCGCCCAGAGGGACTGCGTTTCGGCGCGGTCCTTTTTTGCTTATGCACAGATTGTGTCGTATAATGGCCGTACCCACTATATGTGGGAGTATGCCCGGTGCACTCGTGCACCGTTCGAGGAACGGCCGCTGATCTGTCCGACCTGTCGCAAGAGCGAGACCCGCGTGGTGGACTCGCGCGATGATGAAACCGTGGTCCGTCGCCGGCGCGAGTGCTTAGATCCGCGCTGCAAGCATCGCTTTACCACGTACGAGCGGATGGAATCGCCGCGCCTTTTCGTCGTCAAGAAAGACGGGCGCCGGGAGCAGTACAATCGCGAAAAGATCCTCGGCGGATTGCGCAAGGCCTGCGAAAAGCGCCCAATCTCCGAGAGCCAGATGGAGGCGGTCGCGGCGGATCTCGAACGCGAACTCTTCGCACGCGGCGAGAGTGAAGTGCCCTCCACCATGGTCGGCGAGAAGTTGATGGAAGCGCTCAAGAACCTCGACCCGGTTGCCTACATCCGCTTTGCGAGCGTCTATCGCTCATTCCGCGATATCGAAAGCTTTCGAGAAGAACTCACGCAACTGCTCGCCAAATGACCCTGGACATGTTGAATGGCGTCCGGGTCGCGTTGATGCGCCTGCCCGAAGGGGATGGCTTACCTATCCCAACGTACATGAGCGACCTAGCGGCAGGTGCCGATCTGTGCGCGGCAGTGCGCGACGAGCTTGTTCTGCTGCCGGGAGCGCGCGCGCTGGTGCCGGCCGGCTTCGCGCTGGCGATACCGCCCGGCTTCGAGGCGCAGATTCGTCCGCGTAGCGGCCTCGCGCTGCGCAGCGGCGTCACGTGCTTGAATGCGCCGGGTACGATCGATGCGGATTATCGCGGCCCCGTACAGGTGCTGCTGGCCAACCTCGGCACCGAGCCGGTGACCATCGCGCGCGGCGACCGTATCGCGCAACTCGTCGTCGCACCCGTCTCCCGTGCCAGCTTCGAAGAAGTGGCGGATTTGCCGCAGAGCGTACGCGGCGCGGGCGGTTTCGGCAGTACGGGAGTTGCAGGATGAAGGTCTACATCGTCGGCAAGGGCGCCGTCGGTACGTATCTGGGCGATATGCTCGCGGCGGTCGGCGTAGAAGTTGCATACGCTCCGCGTGAGCTCGCCGCGGTCACGCGGTACGATGCCGATGTGGCCATCGTTACGACCAAGGCCTACGACACGCCGGGCGCGATCGAGACCCTGCGCGCGGCGATTGCATTCCCGGAGCGCTGCGTTTTCGTTTCGCCGCAGAACGGGATTGGGAACGAGGAACGGCTCGCCGAGGCGTTCGGGGCAGACAATGTTGTAGCCGCCGCGCTCACCGTGCCCGTCGATCAAGATCGCGACGGCCGCGCCAGCGCTACCAAAGAGGGCGGGCTCGCGTTCGCGCCGGTCGGTACGAGCGCGTTCAACTGGCTCGTGGCAACCTTCGCGAGCACCGGCCTCAACGTCAAGGTCGTCGATAACTGGCGCGCCCTAAAGTGGAGCAAGCTCGCGCTGAACGTCGTCGCCAACGCGAGTTGCGCGATCCTCAACGTTTTGCCGAACCGCCTCGTGCATTTCGAGAAGATTTTCACGCTCGAGATTCGCATGATTCGCGAGGTACGCGCGGTTATGCATGCGCTCGGCCTCACGCCGATCGATCTGCCGCGCTACCCCGTCAAGGCGCTCTTCGCGGCGGCGGCGCTGCCGAGCCCGATCGCGCGCGGCGTCATGTCGAACAGCATCGCGAGCGGACGCGGGACGAAGGCGCCGTCGTTGCTGCTCGATCTCCGTCGCGGCGAGCCGCAAACGGAAGTCGACGTGCTCAACGGCGCCGTCGCGCGGTACGGCATCGAAAACGGGGTGCCGACGCCCGTCAATGCGGTGTACGCGCGCGTGCTCGACGATATCGCGCACATGCCGCAACTCTGGGCGAAGTACCGCGAACGGCCGGAGGCGCTCGAAGCCGAGGTCCTCGCGGAGATGAAACGCGTCAAGGCGCTACGGCGAGGAGCATAGATTGCGTGATCCTAACGTTCCCGAATCGCTCGAGGGCTGGTGGATTCTCCACCGGATGTTCGCGTTGGACCGCCGCGGCTGGGACGCGTTGCCTGAGAAACGGCGCGCGCGGTACGCGAGCCACGCCCGCGATTTGATCGAGCACCTGCGCTCCCGCGACGAGTCGGACGCCGGGCTCGCGCAGATCATCGGGCATAAGGGCGATTTGATGGTCACGCACTATGCGCGGGAATTCGACGGCTTGGCCTACGCGCAGACGTTGCTGGATAAACTCGAATTGCGCGAGTTTCTCACCCCGCTGGGATCGTATGCATCGGTGCTGGAGCTGGGCATGTACGATGCCACGGGCAAGATTCACGCGGAGCTTGCCGAGCGCGGTTTGACGCCGCAGATGCCCGAGTGGGTCGCGCAGTTCGACGAGCTCGTGCGCAAGCAGGCCGAGAACCCGTACCTGGGCCCGCGCCTGTGGGCCCGTATCCCGCAACGGCGCTACGTGTGTTTCTACCCGATGAACAAAAAGCGCGAAGGCAACGACAACTGGTTTATGTTGCCGTTTGCCGATCGCGCAAAGCTGATGACCGAACACGGCAAAGTCGGCCGCGCGTATCACGGCTTGGTCACGCAAGTGATTTCGGGATCGATCGGGTTCGACGATTACGAATGGGGCGTCGATCTATACGCCGACGACCCGCTGGTCTTCAAAAAATTGGTCTACGAGATGCGCTTCGATGAAGCGAGTTCCCGCTACGGTGAGTTCGGCGCGTTTTGGAGCGGCCTGCAATTTTCACCCGATCAGCTGCACGTCTTTCTCGACGGCGAATCGGTCCCGCAACTCACCACGCCATAGCGGATCGCTACAGCGGCACGACGCGCACGACGTGCGCCGCGGTCGCATCCCAATCGTCGAGCAAACGCTGCGCGCGCACGCTACCGGTGCGGCTCGCATGCCGCGCGAGCAAGTCGCGCAGCATCGACGCGTCGTCATCGGTGGGGCTCACGGCCTCGATCTTCACGGAGTCGTCGTTGTAGCGCCGTTCCCGTGCGAAGGCGCCGCCGGTATCGATCACGTAGGCGGTGCCGCCGGTCATACCCGCGCCGAAGTTGCCGCCCGCCGTCCCGAGCACCAGCACGATTCCGCCGGTCATGTACTCGCAGGCATGCTGGCCTACGCCCTCGACCACGGCGGACGCGCCGGAATTGCGCACGGCGAATCGCTCGCCCGCGCTACCGGCGGCGAAGAGGCTGCCGGCGGTTGCGCCGTAGAGCGCCACATTCCCCATGATCACACCGGCATCTTCGGTTTGCGCGAGCGCGCCGGACGGCCGTAGCACGATCTCGCCGCCGCAGAGTCCTTTCCCGACAAAATCGTTCGCCGCGCCATCGAGGGCCAGCGACATTCCATCTACGGCGAACGCACCAAACGACTGTCCGGCGGTGCCGTGCAGATGGAAGCGTACATCGGGTGGGATTGCAAACGTTTCGAGCGCGAGGCGCCCCGCGAGGCGCGCACCGAGCGTACGATCGGCATTGCTCACGCGCTCGTCGCGCCGGTACGGCACGCCGGCGCGCGCGGCGGCTAACGCCGGCTCTACCCAGGCGTCGTCGAGCGGTTCGCGCTCGAGCGGACGGTCGTTGCGCCCGCCCTGATAGCGGCTCGGCCCATCGCCGCTCGCTGCGAGCATCGCGCGAAGATCCAGGCCGCCGTCGTCGCGCACTTGATCGAGCAGATCCACACGGCCGATCGCTTCGTCGATATCGCGAAGTCCCAGCGATGCAAGGAGCGCTCGTACGTCTTGGGCGAGGTTCGTAAAATAGCGAACGAGATGCTCCGGCTTGCCGCGGAATTTCGCGCGCAATTCGGGGCGCTGCGTTGCAATGCCCGCGGGGCAGGTATTGAGGTGACACTGGCGCGCCATGTCGCAGCCCAGCGCGACGAGTACCGAGGTGCCGAACGCAAACTCATCGGCGCCGAGCAGGGCCGCAACGACGACGTCGCGCGCGGTCCGGATGCCGCCGTCGGTGCGAAGGCGAACGCGCCCACGCAAACCGTGATGGACCAGCACTTGCTGCGCTTCGGCCAGGCCAAGCTCCCACGGATTGCCGGCGTATTTGATAGAGGAGAGCGACGATGCGCCCGTGCCGCCGCTGTTGCCGGCGATCGTGACGAAATCGGCGTAGGCTTTGACGACGCCGGCGGCCACCGTTCCGACGCCGTACTCCGAGACGAGCTTGACGCCCACGGTCGCGCTTGGATTGACGCGCTTGATATCCCAAATCAATTGGGCGAGATCTTCGATCGAATAGATGTCGTGGTGCGGAGGAGGGCTGATCAGCGCGATTCCCGGTTGCGCGTGGCGCAGGCGCGCGATCATCTCGGTAACCTTGTGCCCCGGAAGCTGCCCGCCCTCACCCGGCTTCGCACCTTGGGCGATCTTGATCTCGACCTCTTGCGCGCGCGCGAGATACGCGGCCGTCACGCCGAATCGCGCCGAAGCAACTTGTTTGATCTTGTTGTCGTACGGGGCGTCTTCGCCGCCCTCGCCCGTATTGGAACGCCCTCCGATCGCGTTCATCGCTTCGGCGATCGTCCGGTGCGCTTCGGGGCTGAGGCTCCCAAGCGACATCGCGCTGGCAATGAAGCGCCGCATGATGCAACGTTCGTCTTCGACCTCGTCGATCGAGATCGGGGGGCCGGCTGCGCGCAGCGCGAGAAGGTCGCGTAAATTCTGCACGCCGCGGTCGGCGATTTCGCGCGTGTAGGCATCCCATGCAACCGGCGGATCGATGCCTTTGCCCGCATCGCGTGCAACGCCCGCCGCGCGTTGGAGCGCGCGCGCGGTCTGCGGCTGCCAACCGTGCATTTCCGCAGTATCGTTGCGGCGAAAACGCACCCATCCGTAGTCGGGAAGCTCGCTCTCCACCAGCGCGGTACTGGCCCATGGGGCGCGGTAGAGTGCCTCGATCCGGTCGAACGTGCGGCCCGATAACGGCGAAGGGGAACCGGCGAAGCAGCGCTCGGCGATCGATTCATGGAGGCCGATGATGTCGAACAATTGCGCGCCGCGATAACTATCGAGCACGGAGATGCCGCACTTCGACATGATCTTGGCGATGCCCAGATCGAAAGCGGCGATGGCGCGAGCTTCCGCTTCGTCTCCCGCGACGGCGCGCACCGATTCGAGCGCGAGCCACGGACAGACGGCGCCTGCGCCGTAACCGATCAGGACCGCCGCGTGGTGAACGTCGCGGCAGTCGCCCGCTTCAACCGCGAGGCCCGCTTGCGTGCGCAATCCCCAATCGACAAGCGAGCGGTGGACGGCCCCGACCGCCATGGCCATCGGAATCGGCGGTGCTTGCACCGATGCGTTGCGATCGCTCAGGAGTAAGATGCTGGCCTTGTCTCGACGCACGCGAGCCACCGCCTCGGTGCAGATTCGCGCCAGCGCGTCTTCGAGCGTCTCCGCGGCGTTCATGGTGCAATCGATCTGCACGAGCGGCAGCTCGGCACTGCGCGGATGCGCGTTCTGCCGCAGCGCGGCGACCTGCCCGAGCGAGAGCATCGGCGATGCCAGCGTAAGCCCGGGCAGCGGCGCATGCTTATCGAGAAGATGCGGCCACGGGCCCAGCCGCGTGCGCAGCGAGAAGACGCAGGCTTCGCGCAGCGGATCGATCGGCGGGTTGGTCACCTGCGAGAACCGTTGCCGGAAGTACGCGTAGAACGGGCGCGGAGAACGCGCGAGCGGCGCGAGCGGCGTGTCGTCGCCCATCGACCACAGCGGCTCCTTGCCCATCGAAGCCATCGGCTCCAGCACGAACGAGAGGTCCTCGCGCGTGTAGCCGAATCGGCGCTGCAGATCGGTCAACGTCGCAGCGTCCAGCGGGGCGATGGGCAGCGGATCGAGCGTTGCCGCTTCGACCGACGCTCCGGGCGGCATCTCCGCTTCAAACCCGGCGGAGAGATCGCGGTCGAACAGCAGGCGCCCCTCGCGTATGTCGAGGGCGATCATCTCGCCCGGCCCCAGGCGTCCGTTACATACGATGCGGTCGGAATCGAAATCGGCGATGCCCACTTCGGACCCGGCGACGATCATGCGGTCGTCGATCGTGTACCGGCATGGGCGCAAGCCGTTGCGATCGAGCGCGGCTCCCACGTAGCGCCCGTCGGCGAACGCAACCGCCGCCGGCCCATCCCACGGTTCGATGACGTCGGCGTGATACCGATGAAAGCGCGATTCGCGAGCGTCGGCGACCGGAGGCATGAGCATGCGCAGCGATTCGCAGACGGTGCGATCGTGGCGCGCGAGCAGTTCGGTGATCTCGTCCAGGCTCGCAGAATCGGAAACGCCCGGCGAGAGGATCGGTTCGAACTGCACGTTCAACGACGCGCGGCGGGCTTCCATCCTCGCGCGATTGCCCCAGATCGTATTGATCTCGCCGTTGTGCGCGAGCAAGCGAAACGGCTGCGCCAACGACCAACGAGGCAGCACGTTCGTGGCGAACCGCTGGTGAAAGAGCGCGAACGCGCTCGCGTACGCCGGGTCGGCGAGGTCGCGATAAAAGGCGGACAGGTCGCCGCTCGCGCAGAGCGCCTTGTATACGATCGTCTGCGACGAGAGCGAACAGACATACGCGCCGGACTCGCGCTCGAAGGCCTTGCGTAAAAATGAGAGACGGCGCTCGATCTGCTCTGCGCCGTCTCTAGATGGGTGCTCCGCGGGAGTCGCTGTGGTGAGCAGCGCCTGCCGTATTCTTGGGAGTCCATCTCGAGCTTTCGGCCCTAGGAGCGACGGGTCGATTGGAACGTCGCGCCATAGGATAATTCGAAACCCGTGTTTGGATGTCTGTCGTTCGAACGCGTCGGACTCGGCCTGCGCGTCGTTCGGGGTAAGGAAGAGCATCGCGACGGCGAGCGGCGCGTGCGGCTCGATCGGAGTGTTCGCCGCGGAGAGTTGCTGGAGAAAGAAGTCGCGCGGAAGCTGTGTGAGCACTCCCACACCGTCGCTGCTGCGGCCGTCGGATGCAACCGCCCCGCGGTGCCCGAGCCGGGCCAGTGCGGTAAGCGAGCGATCGAGAACCTCGCGGCTTGGTTGGCCGTTGAGCGCAGCAACGAAGCCGACGCCGCAGGCGTCGCGATCGTAACGGGGGTCCAAGAGCGAACGCGCCATGCGCCACTATACGACACATGCCGGGCTCTTGTATAGTCCGCGGCCCCAACAATGTATCGTATGGCTAATGCGCGCTAGCTAGGGCGGCCATACAATCGAGCTACGATGGCACAGCGAAATCTCGCATTCATCACGGGACACGCGCCCGGGCACCAGACGCTCGAGGCGGGCTTGATCGCGCAAGTCGAACGCTTCGTCTCGCTGGGACGGCGCAACGTCGTCGTCGTGATGGATACGTTTCCGAGCATCGAAGAGACGACGATGAGCGCGCTAGGCAGGCTCTTACACCGCGCGGCCGAGTTGGAGGTTCAGCTTACGTGCGTTGCACTCGACGAGCGAACCGTGACAGCGATTCGCATGCGCCCAATGCTCGAATCGTTACGCATCATCCGACACGTCGATCAAATTCCGGGCGCCGCGTAGAGAATGGTTACTCGGTAATCGTCTCGACGGTCTTTCCGATGCGATCCGCCGCTTCACCGGCGTAGAAACCGTACTTACCCTTGATGTGCTCCCATCCGTCTTTGGGATTGTCATAAATCCACGCGACGCGAGCGACGCGCTTCTCACCGTCGACGTAATCGACGTAGAAACAGCGGCCCTTATAGGGACAGGTGTAATCGTGCGCCGTCGTTTCGAGATGTGATCTATCGACGGCGGACCCGTCGACATACCAGTTGCCTTCGACTTTTTGCACGGCCGCCTCGCGGGCGTCCGCGATCACGTTGCCGGAACTTTTTTCGGTAATAACCACTCGCATACTCGGTATAAGGCATCTCGCGGCGCGAAGGTTGAGGCGGTGGGGTAACCCGATAGAAAAAGCCACGGCGCGTCCGAGTGGGCACGCCGTGGCTCCGGGTCTGCGAAGGCGAAGCTTAGGCGAGGACGAGGCCTAGGCCGCGCGCGATGCCCGCGCCGAATTCGGCGTCGGCCTTGGTGAAGTGCCCAAGTTGACGCTCTTGCACCTCGCGCCGGATGCCCGTCATGGCGGTGACGATCGTATCGATGAGGCGCGCCTTTTCTTCGGCCGACATCAGACGATAGAGGTCGCCCGCCTGCTGGTAATCGTCGTTACGGTAGGAGGTTTGCGCGTAGCGCCCGGTCGTGCCCTTGAGCGCGAAGGCGGGCTCGGCATACTCCGGCCGTTGCGTCGGGCCGCCGAGACTGTTCGGCTCGTACACCGGCTTGTTGCCGCCGTTGTCGTCGTAGCGCATGTGGCCGTCGCGCTGGTAGTTGTTCACTGCGGCATTGTGCGGGCGATTAACCGGCAGCGTCGCGTAGTTCGGCCCGATCCGATAGCGGTGCGCGTCCGCATAGGCAAAGACCCGGCCTTGCAGCATCTTGTCGGGCGAGAAGTAAATGCCCGGCACGACGTTGGACGGCTCGAACGCCGCCTGTTCGATATCGGCAAAGTAATTTGCCGGATTGCGATCGAGCACCAGACGGCCGACCGGGATGAGCGGATAGTCCTTATGCGACCATACTTTGGTGACATCGAACGGATCCCACTTGTAGGTAAATGCCTCTTCGTGCGGCATGATCTGCACGAACAGCCGCCACGCCGCGACATCTCCTCCGGCGATGAGATTGAAAAGGCTGCGCGTGTGATGATCGGGGTCTTCGCCAGCGATGCGCGCCGCTTCTTGACGCGTGTAGTTCTTCACACCGAGTTCCGGCTTAAAGTGGTATTTTACCCAGTGCGTCTCGCCTTTGGCGTTGATCCACTGATAGGTGTGGCTCCCGTAGCCGTTCATGTGTTGGAATGCCGCCGGAATGCCGCGATCGCCCATCAAGAACGTTACTTGATGCAGCGATTCCGGTGAGAGCGACCAGAAATCCCACTGCATGTCGGCATCGCGCAGATGCGACTGCGGCAGGCGTTTCTGCGAATGGATGAAGTCGGGAAACTTCAGCGGATCGCGAATGAAAAAAACCGGCGTGTTGTTGCCGACCAAGTCGTAGTTGCCGTCTTCGGTATAGAACTTCAGGGCAAACCCACGCGGATCGCGTGCCGTATCGGCCGAGCCCAACTCGCCGGCGACGGTGGAGAAGCGCGCGAGCGCCTCGGTGCGTTTGGCTTTGCCGTTCAAAAACGCGGCCTTGGTGTATTGGCTGACATCTTCGGTAACCTCGAAGTAGCCGAATGCGCCCGCGCCTTTGGCGTGGACCACGCGTTCGGGGACGCGCTCGCGATTGAAGTGCGCGTTCTTTTCGATGAGATGGTAATCGGTTAGGAGCAGCGGCCCTGGATCGCCGGCCGATAGTGAATTTTGATTGTCGGAGATCGCCGCGCCGAAATTGCTGGTCAGTTTCTCCGGGCCTTGCTTACCGTTGGTTTCGCTCATGGATAGACTCCCCTCGCTTGCTATAAAATGAAAGTCGTTTTCATTCAATTCGAGAGTAGCACCGCGGATGGGGGACGTCAAGGCCGGTTTCCCGGAGCTTTTCCGTGCGACGTTTAACGAGTCCGCTTCATGTCGAAGCTATGCCGTTCTTGCTAAATGGCAATAATTAGCTATAATATTGCTATACAGCAAAAGAGGTACAATGCCGATTGACTTGTCTTCCGCGGGCATTTCGAAAGCCGCCGCACTCTCGGCTATCGGCGCAATAGCCGAACGTTGGAGAATCCCGAAGACCGAACGTTACCTCCTGTTGGGCGTGCCTCAGGACACGGCCAACCATTGGTTCTCTGACCTCTATCGCGGCGAAATTGACGAACGCGAAACCTTGAAAGCTCCTATCCTGGAGCGGATTTCACACGTGTTGTCCATTTACGATGTCTTACACAGACTCATTAAAGGACCGGAAGCCGACGAGTGGCTCGATCGCCCTAACCGTGCATTTGGTGGACAGCAGCCAAGAGAACTCGTTCTGAGCGGTCGCTTCGACGACCTATTACGCGTGCGTTGGTACCTCGAACTGGTCGCGAGCCAATGACCGCTATCCCAGGACCGCTCGACGTTCCGATCGGAGATTTCGATGCGCACGTCGACCGGCTTTCAACCCCAATCGAGCATCCGGCCGAGAAACTGGTGGAGTCTGCGATGGCGGGCGACATTCGCGCCCTCCTCGCCCTGACCGATGCGGTCGAGCGGCACCGCAGCGGCGATATTCGAATCGTCGCGCCCGAAGAAGACTACGTCGGGGACCATAAGGAGTACGTGCTTCGACCCTTCGCGCATCCGGCCGAGAGCAGGTTCTCCGACGGCACATTCGGGGTGTTATACGCCGGTGCATCGGTCCATACAGCGATCGACGAATCGGTCTACTGGCTTACGCGCTTCTATCTCGACAGCACGTTCCCAGCGGGAACCATCGCACCCAAAATTCATCTCGTTTTTCGCACGGTCGCGCCGCTCGCCGATGTCCGGATGGCACGCGGTGGGATTTCAAGCATTTACGATCCGGACGACTATACGATATCGCGCATGTGGGGCGTGCAACTTCGATCGGCTCATGGTGGATTGTGGTACGACAGCGTGCGTCGAAAAGGCGACGAATGCATTGGCCTCTTTATCCCGCGTTTTGTCAGCAACGTGCGCGTCGCGGGGCGATTTGAATTTGAGTGGAACGGATCAAAATTCACCAGCGTGAAAGAGGTTTTCGACCTCTAGCAGGTTGCGGAAAAATCCCCGCGCCAATCCCGCGGGCGCTTTTGGACGCTTTCTTCGTTGCTCATCAGTCACAACGCTACGGCGTTGCTCCTTCTTCGCGCCTCGAAATCGCCCAAAAATCGCTCCGCGGATACTGGCACGCGGCTTTTTCCGCAACCTGCTAGGAACGCGATGTTCACGCAGCTGCCCCAATGCGTTCGAGGCTGCGATAGAGGATGGCTTCGGCGACGTGTTCGACGGCGATGGCGTCGGCGTGGGCGAGATCGGCGATGGTGCGCGCGACGCGCGTGATGCGGTCTAGGGCACGGGCCGAGAATTGGCGTTTGGCGCTGGCCGCCGAGAGCAGCGCCATCGCGCGCTCGTCCAAAGCGCAGTAGCGGCGCATCGCGTTGGGTTGGATATCGGCGTTACACGTGATGGCGGTGCCGGCGAAGCGCGTAAGTTGGCGTTCGCGCGCAGCGATGACGCGCGCGCGAATTGCAGCCGAGTGTTCGCCGCCATCGCGCCGCACCATATCGTCGAACGGAACGCGCGCGATCTCGATCTGTACGTCGATGCGATCGAGCAGCGGCCCGGAGAGCTTGTTCACATACTTTGCCACCATTGCGTCGTCGCAGCGACACTCGGCGTTGCGCGTGCCACGGTAGCCGCACGGGCACGGATTCATCGATGCAACGAGTTGGAATCGCGCCGGATAGGTAAACGTTCCCGCAGCGCGCGCGATGGTGACGCTGCCTTCTTCCAACGGCTGGCGCATCACTTCGATCGCGCTGCGCGAGAACTCCGGCAACTCGTCGAGAAAGAGTACGCCGTGATGCGCGAGACTGATTTCACCGGGCTTTACGGCGGCGCCGCCGCCGACGAGCGCAACTTGGCTAATCGTGTGATGCGGATATCGAAACGGGCGCGCGCCGACGATGCCTGGCGTACTCCCGAGTAGCCCCGCGACGCTGTAAATCTTCGTTACGTCAAGCGCTTCGAGCGAGGACATCGGCGGAAGAATCGATGGCAATCGCCGCGCAAGCATCGTTTTGCCGCAGCCGGGCGGCCCGACGAAGAGGAGGTTGTGTCCGCCCGCTGCGGCGATCTCCAGCGCACGCTTCGCACCGATTTGCCCGCGCACGTCGGCGATATCTCCGTGCACGACGTCGTCGTTCGCGACGAGCAACGGCGTCTGCGTGCGGTGTCTCCATTTCGATCCGTTACCCAGCACGACCGCAACCGCGGATGCGAGCGAATCGACGGCATACAGTTCGATGCCGCCGACGAGGGCGGCTTCTTCGGCGTTGCTCTCCGGTACGATCAGCGTGGTAAACCCGGCGTTGCGCGCGCCCAAGACCATCGGCAGTATGCCGTCGACGCGGCGCAATCCGCCGTCTAACGCAAGCTCGCCCAGAGCGATGACGCTTTGCAGCGCGAGCCGGTCGACCTGTTCGTCGATCGCCAGCAATCCAAGCGCGATCGCAAGATCGAACGCCGGGCCCTCTTTCCGAACGTCGGCGGGCGAGAGATTTACCAGCAAGCGGCCCGCCGGATAGGCGAAGCCGGAGTTGCAAATGGCCGCGCGTACGCGCTCGCGCGCCTCGGCCAGCGCGCGGTCGGGGAGGCCGATAATCGTCATGCCGGGCGTCCCGGGCGAGCTATCGGCCTCCACCCGCACGACGTACCCTTCGATGCCGAGCATCGCGGCAGAAAACGCAAGTGAAAGCATATCCGCCGGCCATCTGCGCGGCCAAGCGCTCTTCGCAAGTGCAATCTTCGGCTCGTTCTGCTACCGTGGTGGGATGACGACACAGGAACATCTCGAAGCGCTCAAAGCGCAATGCCAAGAGGCGGCCAAGTGGTTTACCTCGCTCACCTCCGGCGGGAAACCAACCGAGCAGGACGCATTCAACGCTGCGGTACTCAAGGCGCTCAAGCACGCTCACGACGCGATCGAAGCGGTCGCAACCGCGAAGGTTTAAGCCCGCTCCAGCTGCGCCGGTGCGGCGCGCCCATTTTGCGAGCGCTTGGAAGGTTCATGCCCAAGGCGGCGGCAAAGGCCACAACGATGCTTGCTCCAATCCTCGAACTCGACCGCTTGCCGGCGTTCTCGCCCGAGCCCCATGCGATTGCCACGGACGGCCGGCAGCTTTGGGTTTCCTCCAAAACGACGCGTCGCATCGATGTGATCGATCGCGATGCGTTCGAAAAAGTCGGCGAGATCGATCCGCCGGGGATGCCGTGGGGAATGGCCTATTGCGACGGTGTACTGGCGATGACGTGCGGCGAAACGAGCGACGACACGCGGATCATCCGCCGGTATACGCGCGAGGGCGGCTTCGCGCCCAACGGCACGCCGTGCCCGGAAGACACCGGCTCCCACCTGGCGTGCTACGAGGGGCAACTGTTACTCGCGCAATGGTACAACAAACGGCTGCTCTTACTCGACGACGCCGGCGAGGTCGTGCGTCGCTACGACGCGCCCCACGGCATTGCGGGCGTCGGCGTGGTGAACGCGATCGCGTGCATTCTTGGAACCGATGACGAGGATGCGGGCGATTACTGGATCACGCGCATCGATCTCTCCGACCCATCGTCGAAGCCGCAGGACATCGCGCTTGTGCCGTTTCGCGCTCGCGGTTTAGCTTGGGACGGAAACACGTGGTGGACCAATCATCGCGAGGCCGACCAAATCGTCGCCTTCGTCCTCCCGAGTTAACATCGGATCCGGACGTCGCCGTAAAGCCTATCTGAGATACGGCTCCGGGTCGACCCATTCCAAATAGGGTGAAAGCTTGACCATCGGCCGCAGCATCGCGGCGTGCCCTTGTCCGATAAAGACTACGACGCGATCGCCCGGGCGAACCGCGTGCATGATATTTGCGAAAATGTGGAGATTCCGCGCATACCAAAACGAGACGAGATCGGCTCCCGCGTAGTCCGAACGCGTGTCGCCGATCCGGTCGAGATAGAGATACCAGGATGCATTGATGTCGAGCGCTTCCGGTGTGTTGAGATCGCGTAACACATCCAGCAGCCGATTCTGTTTTTCAAGCGCGTCGATCTTCGCGACGAACGGAGCGATATGCGCGTTCGCCGCAGCTAGCAATGCCTTCTGTCCGTTGCGTTTCGCCGATGCTTGCACCGAGCTGTAGTCGAACGGAAAATCCGTATGCGTGTCGATGGGATAGATGGTCGGGTTCCCCATCATCGCCGCTAAACGATAGCCGAATTGATCGTCTTCATTGGGACCCAGGGTGTATCGTCCTTGTAGAAAACGCTCGTAACGTTCGACGTAGATGGGCTTATCGGGGTTTGCCTCAATCATCACTTTAGTCGGCTTGAATGCGGCTAGAAGCGTCATCGCGCGTTTGATCTGCGTCTGCATGGCCGGTGCAAGGGCGTCCTCGCCCCACGTAGCGTTATGTAGATCGGCTTTCGCCACGAGGTGAGCGACGCCCACGACCATGATTCGCGCCTTCGGCGGAGGCGATGTCGTTCCGGCGTAGGCGCATGAAAGGCCGGCAAGGTATGCTGCAATCGTGAAGAGCGCTACTTTCAGCATGATGCTACCTCATCTTTCGTTGGAAGTACGGACCTTCTCTGATGCGTGTTTCAGATCAATGGACGGCAACGTGAAAAAGCAAACCGGAACCGTATGTGACGCCGGCGGCCAAGACGATCACGAAGAGCTGGCGCAGGCCGCCGCGCAAGATGCGGCGATCGGTGTAATAGCCCAACATCGCTCCGATGGCAAACGCGCAGACCAGCGAGACCGCGATCGATATCACGGTAGCGGTATGGGGAGCGAAGAAGAACCACGGCGCTAGCGGCACGCACGCTCCGAGCGCAAACGTCACGAGCGACGCGAATGTGGCGATCCAGGGCGAGCCCAGCTCGCCGGGATTAATGCCCAGGACCGCGCGTGAGTAGAGCTGCACGCAGGCGCTTTCGTCGTTGCAAAGGTCGCGGGCGGCCTCGGTGGCGACGCTCTGCGAGAGCCCCTCGCGTACGAAGGCGATCTTCACGCCTGCCGTACGCTCGTTTGGGTCGGTGAAAGCTCGACGGACCGAACGCAAGATCCGCTCGAGCAGCTGTACCTGTGCCTTCATGGAGACATACTCTCCGACGGCCATCGAGCAGGCACCGGCAACCAAGCTGGCAAGCCCCGCCAACTTGACCAGATCGGCATTCGTCGAGCCGCCCGCAACGCCGAGAATGAGCGCGAGGTTGGTCACCAATCCGTCGTTGATGCCGAGCACGGCGGCCCGGACGCCTCCACTCTGGGCCTCGTCGGTGATGGAGGCAAGATTCTTGTGATCCATGCGCGGCGCTTCTTGTGCCGGGCGCCCACGCCTGCGAGAAAAGGTAAGGTTCGGTTCGGCTTCTCCACAGATTGCACAAGAGAAATGTCGGTTGCTGTGGACAACGAAGGCGCGCGAACGCCGTTAGCCAACCACCTGCGCTGACCGATTTCTCTCGAAGGAGACCACGCTTGAACCACGCTCGTTCCGCGCTGATCGCTGCCCTGTGCATCGCGGTCTCCGCTTGCTCGAATTCGGGCTCGCAGGCCACATCGTCGTCGGCCGGGGCCAGCCCGGCCGCCATCACCAAAACGATCGGCGTCTCGATCCAGAACCGCGAGGCCCAATTCTACCAGGACATGGAGGCCGGCATGCGCTCGGAGGCTGCCAAATACGGCTACGCGCTCACGGTCGTCGACGCCAACCGCGACAATAGTGTCCAGCAGAGTCAGGTCGAGGACTTTATCTCCAAGAAAGTCGATGCGATCGTGCTTACGCCTTACGATTCCACCGCCATCGGTAGTGCGATCGCCGAGGCCAACCGGGCCAACATCCCCGTCTTCACCGCCGATATCGCCAGCGTGAGCAAGCAGGGCCACGTCGTGGCACATATCGCTAGCGACAACGTGCAAGGCGGCATGCAGGCGGGCGATCTGATCTGCCAAGCCGTCGGCAAGTCTGGAACGGTGGCGATCATCGACGAGCCCGAAGTGACCAGCGTTCAGGATCGAGTCAAGGGCTTTCGCGAAGCCCTCGCGATGCGCTGCCCGGGCGTGATAATCGTCGCGGACGTCGATGCCGGTGGGCAGCGGGATAAAGCGGCCAGCGACATGGGCGACATCCTGCAGTCGCATAAGCACCTAAGCGGCGTGTTCGGCATCAACGATGATTCCGCGCTCGGCGCGCTCACCGCCATCAAAGCGGCGGGGCTCACCGGCAAGGTAGCCGTCGTCGGTTACGATGCCACGCCCGAAGCGCGTGCCGCCATCAAAGCCGGGCAGATGTACGGCGATGCCATCCAGTATCCGGAGAAGATCGGCGCGATGACCATCGATACGATCCACGACTACTTCGCCGGCAAGAAGGAGCCGTATCTGGTGAAGGTCGGCGTGGGTTCGTATACCAAAACCGGCGCGACCAAGGCGCCATAACCGCTGAGTACGCTGGAGACTCCGCTTCTCGAAATGCGCGACATCGGGAAATCTTTTCCCGGTGTCCGCGCGCTTTCGGATGTCTCGCTCACGCTCCACGCGGGTGAAGTGCTCGCGCTGGTCGGCGAGAACGGTGCGGGAAAATCGACCCTGATGAAGATTCTGGCCGGAGCGCAGACCGCGGACGAGGGCGAGATCGTCGTGGACGGCCATGCCGTTCGCAACGAATCGCCGCATGCCGCCGAGGCGCTAGGCATCGGCATGATCTATCAAGAGTTCAACCTCGTACCGCACCTCACGGCGGTGGAGAATATCGTGCTCGGCAACGAGCCCACGCGCGGCGGGCTGCTCGACCCCGCAGCGGCGCGCGCGCGAGCCGCGGGCGTACTCGACGATCTCGGCATCGAGATTCCGCTCGACGTTCCCACAGCGCGTCTTTCGGTTGGGCAACAGCAGATCGTCGAGATCGCGAAAGTGCTCTCTAAACACGCGCGGATCATCGTCATGGACGAACCTAGTGCGGCCCTGACCGATCGGGAGGTCGATCGCCTGTTCGCGATCATCGCGAAGCTCAAGGCCGGCGGCGTGGGGATCATCTACATCTCCCACCGCATGGAGGAACTGCCGCGGATCGCCGATCGCATTACGGTGATGCGCGACGGTCGCGCGATAGAGACCCGCGCGGCAATCGATTTTCCGCCCGGCGACATCGTTCGCGCGATGGTCGGCCGCACGGTCGACGCGCATTATCCCGTCGCGCCGCCGGTTCCGGCCGACGCCTCGATCGTGCTCGACGTCCGCGGACTCACGCGCACCGGCGTCATCGACGACGTGAGTTTTAACGTGCGCGCCGGGGAGATCGTCGGGCTCGCAGGGTTGGTGGGAGCCGGCCGTACCGAAATTCTGCGCGCCATCGCCGCCGCCGACATCGTGCAAAGCGGCAGCATCGCCATCGACGGCAAGCCCCAACGGCTGCGGACCCCAGGTGAGGGCATAGCGGCCGGCATCGCCTTTATCACCGAAGACCGCAAAGGACAAGGCCTCGTTCTCGGAATGGCCGTGCGCGAAAACATCTCACTCGCACACCTCGCGCAATTCATCAATCGCGACTTGCTGATCGACCGCACGCGCGAGAGCGCCGCCGCAGAGCAAAAAATCGAGGAATTACGCATCCGAGTCACCGGCCCCGAACAACCGGTTCGCACGCTCTCGGGCGGTAACCAGCAGAAAGTCGTACTCGCGAAATGGCTGCTCGGAACGGCGCGCGTCTTCTTGTTCGACGAACCAACCCGCGGCATCGATATCGGCGCCAAGGCTGAAATCTATGCGCTCATTCTCACCCTCGCACAACAGGGAGCTGCCATCGTCATGGTATCGAGCGAGTTACCCGAAGTTTTGGGATTATCGCACCGCGTTCTGGCCATACGCGAAGGCCGAATCGCGGCCGAGTTCTCGCGCGAACAGGCCACACCGGCCGCCGTTATCGCCGCCGCGACGGGGGCCGCGCGATGACCTTAGCGTTGCGAAATTATTGGGTGCGTATCGTCGCCGCGCTCGCGATATTGACCGTTCTCGTCATCGTGGTGAACGTCGCCGCGCACGGCACGTTTCTGCAGCCCAGCAACATCGTGCGCGTCCTGCGCCAAATCACCTACAACTGCATTCTCGGCATCGGCCAAACGTTCGTCATCATCACCGCCGGTATCGATCTTTCGATAGGTTCGCTCGTCTCCCTCACGGGCGTCGTCATGGCGATCGTCGCCAACAGCCTGCACATCGGCGGCATTCCGCTCCTTGCGGTGACGTTGCTGGCCGGCCTCGCCGTGGGAGCCGCGGCGGGCTACGTCAACGCCGTGCCGGTCGTCAAACTCAACTTGCCGCCGTTCATCACGACCTTCGCGATGCTCGAGGTGACCCTCGGGCTTTCGTACATCATCTCGCACGGCCGGCCGGTTGCGCTGACCAATGCCGAAGCGTTCGCCGGTGTCGGATACGGCTCGTTCCTCGGGCCGCTTACCAAAGCGCTCCATTTGCCCAGCATCCCAACGCCGGTCATTTGGATGATCGTCGTCATCGCAATTTTCACGGTCATCCTCACGCGCACGCGATTCGGACGATACGTGTTCGCCATCGGCGGCAACGAAGAAGCCGCGCGCCTTGCCGGCGTGAACACCGCTCGCATCAAAACGCTCGTCTACGTGATCAGCGGTATGTGCGCCGCCATCGTCGGCTTTCTCTATATGGCGCTGTTCGGATCCGGCTCGCCGCAAACGGGCACCGGCGACGAATTGCTCGAAGCGATCGCTGCGGTCGTCGTGGGCGGCACGAGCCTTATGGGCGGCCAAGGCAGCATCATCGGCACGTTCTTCGGAGCGCTGCTCATCGGCTTGCTCTACAACGCGATGAACCTGCTCAACATCGATTCGTACTTACAAAAAGTCGTCCTGGGCGCCGTGATCTTGCTCGCCGTCATCCTCGACGAACTACGCAAACGCTATCTTTCGAAGGCTTAGCGGCGGGCCGGTGTAGCGAGCCGCGGTGGGCCTGTGGTGCGATCGGGGGCGTGCAGCTTTTTCGACCTGGCCAGGATGGCCACTTCAAAACTTGTTTTGTCGAAAAAGTGCTCGAGCTATAAAATTTCATGGATGAAATTTTATGGCGTCCCCCGAGCGCACCACAGGCCCGCCGTGGCTCGCTACACTAGCCAGTACCGACTACAAAGAAAAGCACAACGAGCGCCTTTTCAGATGCTCGTTGTTGTGGGTATGGAGACGCGCGAGCCGCGTCGGGATTAGAACGGGAAGTCGTTTGCGGTTAGGCCCGGGTTGAAGTTCCAATCGAGGAACGACTGGTCGAGCACGACTTGCGAACCGGAGTAAAGGATCTCGCGCAGTGGGAAGTGCGTTACCTGCGAGAGGTAGAGGATTTGCTCGGAGATGCCGTCGTTGGTTGCGGGGCTTGCGACGATGAGCTCGACGCGATCGGTGGGTACGCCGTCGATTTTGCCGCCGGGGGCTTGCGAGAGCTTCCCAGGAATGCTGGTGTACTTCGCGATGATGTTCTGCGGGAGTCCGTCGGGGATCGTGTAGCCGCGCAGCGATACGGCGCGTCCGTCGTGGAGGCTGATTTTAAGATGGATGCCGGAGAGAAAACCGCCTTGGTGGCCGCTGACTTGGTCGCCGCCGGCCCAGACCGCGCCCGAGCCTTTGCCGTCGCCCGATTCGATCAGGGTCTTGGCAAAGTGCGGCTTCATGAACGAGTAGTCGTAGAGCCGGTCCTGCACTGAGGAGCCCTTGATTTCGTGGGCGCGGAGCTTGTACGTAAATTGGCTCGTCTTAGCGAAGGCCGCATTGAAGGCGGCAATTGCGGGCGTCGAGTTTGCGGCCATGGCGATATGCGGCGCTACCAGCAGCGACGCGACCGCCGCTGCCAGGATGAGGGCGGGCGAGCGTTTGAGCATAGTTCTCTCCTGTAGCTAGTGCGAGCGCACGCGCGCTCTAAGAGCGAGTCTCTCCGGTAGACTGTAGCGTTTCATCGATCAGCAGGGTCCCGTGTTTGCCTTCAACGCCGATGAGCACATCGCATTTTGCATCGGATGCGACTTCTTCGATGGCGCGCCCTAAGGGAGCGCCGCTGTATTTGCCTTCGCGGAACGAGCCGAGGATGATGAGATTAGCCTTCTCTCGCTTGGCGATGTCGAGTACGGCCTGTTTGGTCGAGCGAGCCTTGATCGTCTCCGTCCTTAGCGTAACGTCACTATTGAGGGCGATCGTTTCCGCTGCGCCCAAAGCATCGAGGGCGGCGCGCTCTTCAAGCGGCATTTCGGCGTCTGGTGGAAGCGTGTAGGGGACCTCGATGACGTAGATGGCCAGCAGCTCGGATTTCTCGCCGCGCGCGAGTTTGGCTGCCAGCGCCATCATATGTCCCGAGAGAATCTCCGGAGAGAACACGACGATGATGCTGCCCACCATGCGCTCGAGCTCGTTCTCGGCTTCTTGCGCGAGTTTTTGCACGAACGAAGCCGGCGGGTGCAGCATCCACCACAGGGTCGTTCCGATCGAGGTCGCGATGAACACCGCGATAACGGCGCCGACGACCGTGAGTTGCACGTGGAATTCGGTGGGCGGCGCGATCACGTGGAACCTCTGCGTATCCGCATGATGAGGGAGAGCCGATGGGTCCCTAAGGCAACCATGGCGATGCCTAAAACCAAGCCGGGCAGGATCTCGAAATGCAGCCCTTGGCCCAGCATACGCACGATGACCACCGCGCCGACAAGGGCGATCGCTGCTGCCAAAACGGCCCGTAGGATCAGCATCTCTTAGGCCTTCGCCTCCGTCGCGACGCGCTCGTCGTGCGTCTTGAGATTGGCAAGGTATTCGTCCATCAACTCGAGCTCGCCGGCGCTGCGTAGGATCTCGATTTGTTGCTTGCGCCAGTCTTGCTTGCGCGAGTGGAACATCGGGAGTTTGCGGCTGCGGCGGTAGAAAAGGTAGAAGATTAGCCCGAAGATCAGCCACAACGGGCCGGCGATGCGCCCGATGGGATGGGTGAACAGGGTGAATACCAGGATCGACCCGATGCCCAGAAAGCCGAGCACAGCGATGATCGGGAATTCCGCACGCTCGCCGTTTACCCGTACCGGAATATTAAACGGAATCTTAAATTTGCGCGGGCTCAACGGATCGTGCAGACGCAGCGCGACCAGCGCGACAAAGACGAACGAGTAGCTGGTCGCAGCGCCGAACGCGTAGAGGTCGGCGAGGAAATCCAGGCCGCTTTCTCCGCGAAAGAGGCGGGCGTAGATCGCGTTGGCGTTTGGATCCAGCGATGGCAGCGCTGCGAAAATCAGCTCGACGATCGCGACGCCGCAGAAGGTCGCGATTGAAATAACCGGCGTCCGATACTTTGCGTGGACGCGTTGGAAGATGGAGGGCAAAAGATTGCCCCTCGACATCGCGTAGGCAATGCGCGAGCTGCCGAACACGCCCGAATTCGAAGAGATCAGGAGCAAGATCGCGCCTAGCACGGGGACGTAAAATGCCGCGAGCGCCCCGAAATACGGGATCTGCTGGGCGAGCAGCGCCACGGCCTTACCTTGATTGTCGGGGTTATTCGGGAATATCTCCCAGAATTGCATCTGGTGACCGTGGGCATCGAGGATGGGATGCCACGTATGCATGCCCAACGCGAGGTTGGAATACGAGAGCGCGAAGATCAAAATCGTGAGGATGAGCGCGACCGAGGTGCGCGGCACGACCGACGCCGGCCGCTGCGTCTCTTGAGCGGCCTGCGAGATCGATTCGAGGCCGACGAACGAAATGATTGCAAGCGAGATGCCGAGCATCAATTGGTAAGGCGAGGGCCAGTGCGTCTGCATGTTGTGCATCAACAGTTCCGGCCGGAACGTGAAGAGGAAGCCGAAGCAGAGGATGCAGCATTCGCTCACGACGTCGAGTGCGGAGACGAACCCATTGAACGCGGTGCTTTCGCGCACTCCCACGATGTTGAGCACGCATAGGCCTACGATCAGCCCCAGCGTGACCAGGAAGTGGACCCAGGGGTGGACTGATGCAACCAAGACCGGCGCTAATTGACTGCTGTAATCGACGCACGTCCAGGCGAAGAGCGTGACGTCGATGGTGAAATCGAGCAGCACGGCCCAGCCCGCCATGAATCCGAATACATCGCCCAGCCCGCGCTGGACGAAGTATTGGCCGCCTCCGGCGACCGGATAGGTGGCGGCCAGTTCGGTGTAGGCCAGCCCGATGCAGACGTACACGATTCCGGCGAAAAGAAATGCAACGTTCGATGCGCCGGCCGCGGCGGCGAGCACCAAGCCCAGGCCGACAAAGATGTCGGCCCCGACATCGGAGTAGCCCCATGCGAAGGAGCCCCAAGGCGTGACGGAGCGACGCAGCTCCGGCTTGTTATCAGTCG
>Ga0207416_1002004_pt1 | contig 23885 bp, 23 predicted proteins | sample PaiPotPPM11metaG_FD_184107 | JGI IMG/M metagenome (GOLD analysis project Ga0207416, IMG submission 184107) | Iron sulfur acid spring bacterial and archeal communities from Banff, Canada, to study Microbial Dark Matter (Phase II) - Paint Pots PPM... ...
CGGGACGGCACAACGCAAACGGCAGCGCGGCGGCGTCACGGCGACCGATCCGCGCACCGCGGAAAAAAGGGGCTGATCGCGTTGGCCTGGCGGCTGGGCGAAGCGGCCGGCGTGCCGGTGTGGTGCCAGGCTGAGGCGGGGCCCTGGCAAGCCGTCCCGCAGCCGGGCGCGGCCTGGCAGCCCGGCGCGAAGCCCGCCCGGCGGCCGCATGCGTCCATCCGCGGCGGCACGGCGAAGTTGCTGACGCTGTTCCCTCCGGCGACGGGCACGGTCCGTGCCAAGGGCGTGAGGATCTCCGGGCAGTTGAGCGTATGCTGGCCGAGGTAACCAAGAAGCAGACCAATCTGGCACATGCCATTGCCAATCTTGATGACGCAGAGGCAATGGAGCCGCTGACGAGAGAACTCTCAATCTTGAGTGAGCAGAAGCGCCGCCTGCTCTCCGAACGCGACGCAGTGCTCGCACGCGCCGGGGAGTGGAAGCGTGCTGAAGACCGGCTGCATGATGTCGAGGCATGGATCGGAAAGCTTTCGACGTTAGTTGACGATCTCGATTGTGGCAGAAGGCGGCAGGCACTCGATGCTTTGGGGATCGCGGTCCGAGTGTTCGGGATTGAAGAGTCCCCCCGCTTCGTGATCACCGCGGCATTGCCGTTTCCGGCTGCGCCGCCGACTGCCGCTCCGGATGCAATTGTCTTCCCATCCAGTCGAGGATGAAGCCGAAGCGGTCGCGGCGATGGCGCCGCCGGCCGGCGCGTGCTGTCGGACACACCCGACAGAATGCGACGCGACTACGGGCAGGTGAGCGTCCGGTTCCAGGAGGGCAGCCAGTTGTTGGCGAGCCACTCGACCAGGTCGCGCGTACCGTAGTACTTGATGGTGCCGAACTCCTCGAATGCGAGGGCGGCTTTGTCCACCTTGAGGCCGGCGTTCCGCGCGTAGCGGGTAAGCTGTGCAAGGAGCTGGTTCCGCGCGCTATCCGTCTTCGAGGTTGCATCGGCCGCAACGACGAGACAGTCGATGCCCTCAACATTCAGATGGGCGATGTCAAACGTCTGCGACATTTCGAGTCCTCCGGAGTTGCTGAAGCTGCTTGCTTACCGTTTCCTCGTGAGCGTGCTCCAAAGCGCAGCGCTCAACACGGTGCTCATGATGCCGGCGAAGGCGATGTAACCGGGGTAGTGCTTGGTTGCCCGATGCACCAGCTTACTTACCGCGTCGCTGAAGACGGCGCTGGCGCCCAGTTCCGCAAGACACTCGGGACACAAGAACATTTCCTTACCTCCAGCTGCAGGCCCGCAGGTTGTCGAGGTTGTCGACGGTGGTGTCGTCAGGGTGGGTCCGGATGAAATTGCGACCGCACTGGCTGCAGGAGTATTTGCTCACGCGGGCGGTCCGGTTGCCCGCCTGCGTGTAGTACGCCTCGCCGATGCCCAGGGCGCGGAGTACCTGGTCGACGGTTTGCCGGTTAGTTGCGTGGTTCGATTGTTCGTCGATGCCGACGGCCACGACGTGCTCGGCCCTGCCTGACGAGCACGATTCCATGTCGACGCAGACAATGCGATGAGCAGCCATTGATTCGTCCTCCCTGTCGGTATACCGACTCGCAAGTGTTTGCTAGAGTGTACACTGCCCCACGTCGGTTGTGTCAACTGCGCCGACAGTATTCTGTTTACTTCACCGACAACACGGGGTACGATGGCACCCGCGAACACCCGCTTGGGAGATGACGGCTTGGCCCTGGCAGACCAGATTCGGCGTCGGCGGCAAGAGCAAGGTTTGAGCCTCGCAGAGCTCGCGCGGCGGGCTGAAGTGTCGCGAGCCTATTTGCATCAGCTCGAAAACGGAACGGCTGAGAGCAATCCGAGTGCGAAAATGCTGTATCGCATTGCCTTTGCGCTGGGAACCTCGGTTGGCGAGCTGATGGAAAAGCAGCTCGCCAGCAGCGGCGAGGAGCTGACCGATGTCCCGGATGCGCTGCGGGAATTCGCACTCGCTGAAGGACTTGGCGACGATGAGGTGAGGATGCTCGCCAGCATCAAGTACAAGGGGCGTCGTCCCGCCACGGTCGACGACTGGCGGTTTTTATACGCGTCCATCCAGCGCAGTGTTTTGCCCGCCGAGGAACGCTAGTGTCTAGACGTTCCTGGCGCAGCACGTCTGCTCGGCTTCTCACAGAGCGTTTCCGCGTCTCGGATGCGGGAGACGCAATGGTGCAAGCGGCACGTGGACTCCTGAGAGAGGCGGAGATCGAGACCGCGCCGGTGGACCTGCCACTGGTCGCCTCCTATCAGGGGGTGAGAGCAGTCGAGACCGTGGAGATGAACCACGCAGGCCGGCTTGTCCCCAAGGGCGCCGGCTTCGTTGCCCAGGTGAACGCCGCGCACCCCCGTGGTAAGCACAACTTCACCCTCGGTCATGAAGTCGGGCACGCCCTCTTACTGCAGCACGCACACGAGCGTCGGCTCGTTGAAGACATCACGACGGGTACGTTTGACGGGAGCGAGGAAGAATATCTTTGCGATCTCGCGGCCGCCGAGCTCCTCATGCCAATGCACCTCCTTCGGCCAATGGCTGCGGAGCTGGGGTGTTCCCTCACCACGGTCGTTGAGCTCTCCGGACGGTTTCACGCATCACGAGAGGCGACGGCCCGGCGCCTTGTAGACGCGAACCTCTGGCCATGTGCACTAGCTCTGTGGAACTGGAGTTATAAGCCAGCGCAGGCGCGGATGGTTGGCGCTCTTAGGCTTCCCGGGTTCGAGGAGCTGGGGCCTGAGCGGAAGCTTCGCCTGCAGTACGCCGTCGCGAATCCAGACTTCGGCCAGTACCTGCATCGGTACCTGGCGGTTGAGCCAGACGGACACCTCATGCGCTGCTTCTCCGAAGGGGTCAGCGTGCAAGGTACAGAGAAGCTGAAGTTCGACAAAGGATATCGGAGCTTCTTCGTGACGGCCGTTCGTCGTGAATACATAGTCGGGAGCGAACTCGTTCGCGACGTGCTCTCCCTGCTCCTCACCGAGGAGACTCCGAGCGAGCTCTGCTTCCAGCCAGACTTAGAGCCCATCCCAGTAGGTCCGTTCAGCCGCCAAACTCACGCCTGATTTGGTCGGCGCGAACGCCTATCGGGATAGGCTCTTAGGGTTTGGTTCCGGCGAGTGGTCCGAGTAACTGAGTGGATGACGGAATGGGAACGGCCTCGAAGCGTCCTGAGCCCTATGATGAACGCATGCCATATCCTGCCAGCCAGCCCGTGGCCCCCACCGACAGCGGCGAGGCGCTTGTTCAGCTCAACGCGGTAGATAGGACCGGAGAGGGTCAAGCAGTTCGTATTCTGACAATGGATGCGCTGAGTGGGCTGCGCGCCATTGCCGATAAGACCGTGCAGGTGTGCTTGACCTCACCGCCCTTTTATCTGCTGCGTCGGTACGGCACGTCGAGCGTGTGGCCGGATGGGTGGCACGGCGAACTCGGCCACGAGCCGCATCCAAATGAGTTTGTGCGGCATCTGCTGTTTGTGTTCGATGAGGCGTGGCGTGTCCTGCGCGATGACGGCTGTCTCTGGGTCAACCTAGGGGACACCTTCAACAACAAGCAGGGGAAGAAGGGCACCACCAACGCGCCGGACGGGAGCAAGGGCCGCTTCGCCGCAGGCGGCCGTGGCTATGCCGACTCCCTTCGCCAGCAGCCCGAGTTCTTCAAACACTACATCCCGGGGGTTCCCCACAAGTCGGAGCTGGGCGTGCCGTTCCGATTCCACCTGGCGATGACCGATCCGGAGTTCCGGCGATTCGTTGGCGCCGCGAACGGCCCGCAGTGGGTCTGCCGGCGAACGGTCATTTGGGCCAAGTCGTCGGTGCGCATCGACGAGCAGGTGGCCGAGGGCAACGCCATGCCCGAGCCGACGCTCGATAGGCCGTCCCGCAACTATGAGTTCCTTTTCCTATTCACGAAGCAGCCCGATTACTACTTCGACCGGACGGCAATCGATGTGCCTTCCCGCTCAAGCAGGCAGCGAGGCACCAAGGCAAACGCGGGCTCAGTGTGGCAGACCACTCAGTTCGTTGCACCCGATACAGAGGGAGATGTAGAGGGATTGTGGCGGGTCAATTCCGAGGCGTCTCCCTACCGACACGTCGCCATGTGGCCCCGGGCGCTCGTCCGGCAGATGCTCTTGCCGACGACACGGGAAGGGGACACGGTTCTCGACCCGTTTGCGGGCAGTGGCACCACCGGCGAAGTGGCGGTGAAGATGGGCCGCCGCGCCATCCTCATCGAGTCATCGCAGACCTGTATTGAGGCGCTGCGGGACCGCGTCGGCCGCTTAACAGCCCCGCTGCTCTAAGCAGCGCTACCGTCGCCGACTCCGGCCGGAGGGCGGTGAGCCAGTTGCCGGCCCGCTGCCATATGAGGCAGCCATGTGCGTGAGGAAGTCTTCAAGCGAGGCGATTTTGCCCGCTTGTATCCAGCCACCAACTGGCCCTATCTGATTACCTTGGGTCTCGCGCAGCAAGTCGGCGTTGACGTGGTAAATCGTGTGGAACAAATAGCCGCCGACGTTGCCGGGCTGAGCCCGCGCTACGTTGTCCAGGCGCGCGACATCAAATTCGTTGGTGAGCAGGAAGAAGTCGATGTCCTGCGTCTGTAGCTTCATCCTGCTGTAGGCGCTGTACTCACGCGTGAACTGCGTCTCGCGGTCCTGCCGCATGCTCCACTTCGCCGTGACGATGGCGCACGTGTGCGCCTCATCGATGATGGCGATATCCGGTTTCGGAAGCCGCTCCGTGCGACCACGGAGGCCAGGCACGGGTGCCGCCTTGCGAAAGCCCGGCAGGTCGGCCACGTTCGTACGAATGCGAATGCGGGTTGCCGGAACGTTGGCGACACGCTGAAGGAGGGTGGTAAGCAGGTCTTCGAACCCCTCACCCAGGACGTTCTGGCGCTTGTTGCCGAGCGTGAAGAACGTCCTGGCACGCTGGTCAATCTCGCGGCCGAGCGCCGCGGCCTGGTCAGGCGTGAGGCCGGCATCCTGCAGGAGCGCAGTGATATCGGCGAGGAACGCGGACTCGTCGAGGTCGACGCCGGCTGCTTCGGTTTCTTCCTGCTCAGCGAGGTCAGCAGCGGTAGCTGCTCCTGCCTCAGGTGAGGCGTTCTCGCGCTCAAGCAGCTCGCGGATACAGCCGCGGAAGAGGTAGTCGACGTGGTCGCCGAGCTTAGCGCGGCTCACACCGAAGTGCTGGCAGAGAAGGTCCGTGAAGCGGACTGCGCGGGCGTAGAAGTTGCCACCCCGCTGCATGTGATTCGCGTCATAGATGTGTGCGAGCTGCGTGCGCTCGTCCATCCAGAGCAGGGTGTGGTAGACATGCTCCCAGGCGTTGGGCGCCGTGATAGTGCCCGCAGTCTGTAAGTACTCGTCGAGCACGCGCTGCCGCGTACGCTGGCCGAAAGCGGGTTCAATAGCCACGGCAAGACCTGCGTTGAACGATGTCCTCTATCCTGCGCACAGTTTTGGCTACACCGCCAGTCAGGACACCTCCTTACTGGTCCGGCAGTCGCGGGGTACGGTCGCCCCGCTTCTCTGTTGACGCTCGGTTCAGGAAAGCATTGGATCTCCGGCCAGCCGCACGTCGCTTACCGCCGCGCGGCGGCTTCCGGCGCCGCGGCCGGTTGCTGCTCGGGGTGCAGGCGCGCGTTCATCCAGTCGAGGATGAAGCCGAAGCGGTCGCGGCGGTGGCGCGGCCGGCCGGCGCGCGACATCTCGTGGTTCTCGTCGGGGAAGCGCACGAAACGCACCTCGCGCCGCAGCTTCTTCAGCACCACGAACAGCTCCTCGCCCTGCTCGATCGGGCAGCGGATGTCGTTCTCCGAATGCAGGATCAGCAGCGGCGTGCGGATATTCGGCGCGTAGGTCAGCGGCGAGTGGTCGATAAACCACTGCCGGTCTTCCCATGGCTGCACGCCGGCCTGCGTCTCTGAAAAGAAGAAGCCGATGTCGCTGGTGCCGAACAGCGTGTAGACGTTGTTCACCGCCCGCTCGGAGCAGGCCGCCTTGAAGCGGTCCGTGTGACCCACGATCCAGCTCGTCATGAAGCCGCCGTAGCTGCCGCCCAGCACGCCCAGCCGCTCGGGGTCGATGAAGTCGCAGCGCTCAAGCGCGGTGTCCAGGCCGGCGATCACGTCTTCGTAGTCGCCGCCGCCCCAGTCGCCGCGCACGGCGCGGGTGAACTCCTCGCCGTAGCCCTGGCTGCCGCGCGGGTTGGTGAAGATCACGGCGTAGCCCGCGCCGGCCTGCACCTGGAACTCGTCAAAGAAGGTGTAGCCGTACTGCGTGGCCGGGCCGCCGTGTACGTTGAGCAGCGCCGGATAGCGCCGGCCCGGCTCCGCGCCCGCCGGCGGCATCACCCAGCAGTCGAGCGCAAGGCCCGCCCGCTCGTAGCGGATGCGCCGCGGCGCCACCAACTCGACCTCGGCTTTGAAGGCACGGTTCAGATCGGTAAGCTGCCGCTCGCCGTTGCCGTCGCGCACGAAGACCTCGGCCGGATTGAGCGGGTCGGTCGCGGTGTAGGCCAGCGTACCGTTCTCCGCGATCGAGAGGCTGGTGAGCTGCCGCTCGCCCGCGATCACCGATTCCGGCGTCCCGCCGCCGGGCGCAACGCGATAGACGGGCACGCTGCCCTGGTCTTCGACGCCGAAATAGATGAAGCGGCCGTCGGCCGACCAGTGTGGGCCGATCGCGCCCGCGAAGGGCGAGCAGGTGCGGTCGAACTGTGCCGTGAGGCAGCGCGGCTCGCCGCCCTCGGCCGGCAGCACGTAGACGCGGGCGTTACGGCCCATGTCCAGTGCGTACTCGTTGCCGGTGTAGGCGATCAGCCGACCGTCCGGCGACCAGGTCGGGTTGCCGCTCGGCCCGCGGCCGGGCGTCAGCCGGCGTGGCTCGCCGCCCTCGGCGGAGACGGACCAGATGTCGACCACCTGGTCATAGTCGCGGCCCTCGTGCCGGGCGGCGGCGAAGGCGATGCGCGACCCATCCGGCGACCAGATCGGCTCGCCGTGGTCGCAGTCGCCGTCCGTAAGCTGGCGCGGCTCGCCGCCGTCGCGCGAGACCACGAAAACCTGCCGCCGACGGTCATAGATGAAGCCCTCGCCGTTCGACTTGTAGCGCAACGTCTCGATCACGCGCGCCGGCTTTGAGGGCCGGTCGGCCGCATCTTTGCCCGCATCCTCCTCCGGATCTTCGGCTTCGATGCGCGCGGCGAAGGCGAGGCGCGTGCTATCCGGCGACCAGACCGGCTCGCCGGCGCCGCCCTTGAGGCCGGTGAGCCGCACGGGCTCGCCGCCGTCAGCCGGCATCACGTAGAGCTGCGGCCGACGGCTCTTCAGCCCAGACTGCGGGCGATCGGACAAAAAGGCGAGCCAGCGGCCGTCCGCCGACCAGCGCGGGGCCGTGTCGCGCCGTGAGCCGGTGGTGAACTGCCGCGGCTCGCCGCCGGCCGCCGGCACGATCCAGATCGTCGAGAGATAGCGGTCCTGCTCCTCGTCCAGCCGTGTGCGCACGAAGGCCACGCGCGTGCTATCGGGCGAGATCTGCGCGTCGCTGGCCAGCGTCAGGCGGAACAGATCGGCGGGAGTCATGCCTCGGCGTGCGGTTGCGGTCATTGCCAGCCTCTCGCGGGCGCGCCTGTATACGCGCCCGATTCGTCCCATTCTGACAGGCAACGGGTGATTCGGAACAGACGCACGGCCGGCGGCATTTAAGAAAAGCTGCGCTGCGACCGACACTTATCCGAGTGAGTCTGCATATGCGGACGCGAAGGGACGATGCGCCCGAAGTCGCTCTTGCTGTTCCTCAGCCGTCTGAGCCTGACCTGGCGCTTCGCCATCGCCGCGGCAGGCGTAATGGCCGTTGTCTTCGCCTTCTCCGCCTGGGTGCAGACACGTTCCGTCGAGCGCGGCACGCTGCGCGACGCGCAGACCGACGTGCAGCGGCTCGTGGCCAATCGCGTGCTGCCCCGGCTCACACGGCAGGACCTTGCCGTACCCCTCAGCGGCGAACGGCTGGACAGCTTCGACGCATTCGTCCGCGAACAGATTCTGAGCGACGATGCCGAGCGCGTCGCGATCGTCGACCACGACGGCCGCGTGCTCTATTCGAGCGAGCCTGCCGAGATCGGCCAGGTCTTCCCCCTCACTGCCGAACAGCGCCAGGCGTTGCAGGGCAAAAGCGCGGCGGCAGCGACGCACGGCTTGAAGACGTACTCGATCAGCGGCGTACACGGCTCCGCTCAGGCGCTGGAGATCGACGTACCCCTCGTCCTTACGGACGCCGCGGGCGTTGACGCCGTCTTCGGCGTCTACCGGCCCTATGCGCCGATCGCGGCACAGATCGATGACTCGCGGCGCTCGGTGGTACTGGGTATGGCCGGCGAGCTCGCCGTCGTCTATCTGCTGCTGATCGCCATCGTGTACGGCGACGGCCGCACGATCGAACGGCAACGCCGCGAGCTCGAGCAAGGGCTGGCCGAGCAGGAGCTGACCGATGAGGCGGTGCGCCAGCAGAACGCCTATCTGGCCGCGCTGCACGAGGCGACCTTCGCGGTGATGCAGCGGCGCGATCTGGTCGACGTGCTGCGCACGATCGTCAGCCGCGCCGGGGAGCTGCTGAACGCGGCGCACGGCTACGCCTACCTGCTCGATCCGGACGGCCAGGCGATGGTGATGGCCGTGGCGACGGGCGTCTTCGCCACGCGTGTGGGCTCGCGCGTCAACTTCGGCGCCGGCATGGGCGGGCGCGTCTGGAAGTCGCGCCGGCCCGTGGTGACCGAGGATTACGGCGCCTGGCCTGGCCGCCTGCCCGACCCGCTGTACGACGACGTGCACGCCGCGGCCGGCGTGCCGATCATCTCGAACGGGGAACTCGTCGGCGTGCTCTCGCTGGCGCGCGAGGAACCGGGCCGCGACTTCGCCTCCGCGGAGGTCGCGGCGCTGAGCCAGTTCGCTGAGCTGGCCGCGCTGGCGCTGGACAACGCCCACCTGCTGGAGCAGGCGCAGCAGGAGCTGGACGAGCGCCGTCGCGCCGAGGCCGCGCTTGTGGAGAGCGCCGCGACCTTCCGCCTGCTGTTTGCCGCCAACCCGCATCCGATGTGGGTCTACGATCTTTACACCTTCGAGTTCCTTGAGGTGAACGAGGCGGCGATCGCGCGCTACGGCTACACGCGCGACGAGTTCCTGCGGATGCGCATCACAGATATGCGCCCCGCCGACGAGGTGCATACGCTGCTGGAGAGCGTGGGCGACGACGTGCCGGCGCTGGAGATGGCGGGGCCGTGGCGCCATCGCACCAAAGACGGGCGGCTGCTCGACGTCGAGATCACCTCGCACGCGCTCGACTTCGGCCGGCGCGAGGCGGCGCTGGTCGTCGCCCAGGACGTCACCGAGCGCAAACGCGCCGAACGCGAGCTGGTCTTCCTCGCCAGCCACGATCCGCTCACCGGGCTGTTCAACCGCCGCCGCTTCGCCGAGGAGCTGGAGCAGCAGCTCGCGCTGGCGCAGCGCTACGGCGCCGGCGGCGCCCTGTTGTACATCGATCTCGATCAGTTCAAATATGTGAACGACTCGCTGGGCCACTACGCCGGCGATGAGCTGCTCGTGAGCGTCGGCCGGCTGTTGCGTCTGCGCCTGCGCGAGACCGACATCCTTGCCCGGCTGGGCGGCGACGAGTTCGCCATCCTGCTGCCGCACACGGCCGAGGCTGAGGCAACGAGTCTGGCCGAAGCGCTGCTCGACGCGCTGCGCCACCACACGATCACGCTCGGGGACCAGGCGATCGGCACCACCGCCAGCATCGGCCTGGTGCTCTACCCGCGGCACAGCGATTCCGCGTCGGAGCTGCTGGCCTATGCCGATCTGGTGATGTACCAGGTAAAGGAACAGGGCCGCAACGGCTTCGGTGTCTATGTGCCCGGCGACGCGCAGGCACAGATCGCCGCCGCTCTGACCTGGGAACGGCGCATCCGCGAGGCACTGGCGTCGGACTATTTCGTGCTCTACGCCCAGCCGATTCTCGATCTGCGCGGCGCGGCGCCGCGCGACGTTTCGTCCTACGAGCTGCTGCTGCGCCTGCGCACCGAAGACGGCGAGGTGGTGCTGCCCGGCGCCTTCCTCGACGTGGCCGAGCGTTCCGGGCTGATCCGCGCGATCGACCGCTGGGTCGTGCGGCAGGCGATCGGCATCGTCGCGGCGGAAATGGCGGCGGGGCGCCAGATCACGCTCGAAGTCAACCTTTCCGGCAAGTCGATCACCGACGCGGAGCTGCTGCCGCTGATCGCGCGCGAGCTGCACGGCAGCGGCATCGACCCGGGAGCCCTGGTGTTCGAGATCACGGAGACGGCGGCGATCGCCGACATCGAAGAGGCGCGGCGCTTCATCGCCACCTTGAAAGAGCTGGGCTGCCGCTTCGCCATCGACGACTTCGGCGTCGGCTTCTCCTCCTTCTACTATCTCAAGCACCTGCCCGTGGACTATCTCAAGATCGACGGCAGCTTCGTGAACAATCTGCCGCGCGACCTGGTGGACCAGCATCTGGTCAAGGCGATCGTCGAGGTGGCGCGCGGGCTGGCCAAGCAGACGATCGCCGAGTTCGTCGGGGACGATCAGACGGTGCGGCTGCTGCGCCAGTTCGGCGTGGACTTCGCGCAGGGCTATCACACCGGTCGCCCGCGCCCCGTTTCCGAGCTGCTCGATTCGCGGCACGAAGCCGCCGCGTAGCCCGCTCTCTGCACCAGCAGGACCGCGCCGCCCCGATGCACGGCTGTGAACGACTTCACGCCGCCGATGTGGCCTCCGCCACAGGGCGACGCAACCACACGTTCGCACGCCGCGTGTCTCCGGCAGTGGGGCAAATGCCGCACATGCCGTCAGCAAGCCATACGGAGGTACCGACGATGTTGATCTTCATGTCGCTCACGCCACGCCCCGGCAACGGCCTCGCGCTCAATCCGCAGCCGCTGCCGCCCGGTTTTCATTTCGCCGATGGCAGCGTCCACTTCCGCACATAGCGCCGCACAGCGAAGGGTCCGGCAGTTTCGGCCGTCGGACCCTTCGCTGTGCGCAGCCCACCGCCATGGCGATTGTCCTGTGCGGGTCGATCGGGCACGCTTGATCGCGCTCAGCAGACAGGAGCGCGATGAACGCGCCGCTCGCCGAGATGTTTCGCTACAACAAGTGGGCCAATCTGGTGCTGCTTGAGGCGAGCCGCGCGCTCTCCGACGCGCAGATCGACGCGCGACTGCCCGGTATTTCCGGCTCACCGCGTGAGCTGTTTCTGCACCTCGTCGGCGGCCAGCAGACGTTCGTGCTGCGCACACAGGGACGCCAGCATGAAGGCGAATGGAACCGTGCGAGCCGCTGGCCCGGCTTCGACGCCCTGATCGACGTCGCCACCAGTTCAAGCGACGCGCTGATCGCGATCGCCGCGGCGCTAGAGCAGGATGCCGAGGCCGGCCTGCCCTGGCAGGGCAAGGTTTACCGCTATCCCACCTCGTTCTTCCTCGTCTACGCGCTTGAGCATGGCGTCGAGCACCGCACGGAAATCAAGCTCGCGCTCGCGCAGCTCGGCGTGCAGACGCCGGATCTCGACGCCTGGCAGTACAGCACGGCGATGGGTTACGGCCAGGCAGTGTAAGGGGCAGCTACAGCCGGCTGCGCGGCCGTTCCCTTGCCACTGGTTCGCGATGTTAGCGTTTGTTGACACGTTCTGGATCGAGTGGTACATTTGTGCGTCAGAACGGGTGTTCCGATCTGGGCGTGGCGCGTGTGCCGCCAGGCCCGGGCGGGAGCCGGCCAGGGGGGCGATGATGCGGGGCAAACTTTCGGTCAAGCAAGAGAAGATCCTGACCTTCATGCGGCAGTTTCTGGACGAGAACGCCTATCCGCCGAGCATCCGCGACATTCAGCACGGCTGCGGCATCAGTTCGACCTCCGTGGTCGATTACAACCTCAAGGCGCTGGAAAACATGGGCCTGATCCGCCGCGACCGCGAAGTCTCGCGCGCGATCGAAGTGCTCGGCCATCGCCGCAACAGCAACGGCATCGTCTCCGTGCCCGTGGTTGGACAGATCGCGGCCGGCGCCCCGATCGACGTGCCCGAGTCCGGTGCCAGCGTGCCCGACACGTCTGAGACGATCGAGGTCAGCGAGCGCCTGCTGTTCGGACGGGATAACGTCTTCGCCCTGCGCGTGAAGGGCACCTCGATGATCGACGCGCTGATCAACGACGGCGACATCGTCGTCTTCGAGCCGACCAACCACGCCGACAACGGCGACATGGTCGCGGCCTGGCTCAAGCGCGAAGGCGAAACCACGCTGAAGAAGTACTACCTCGAAGGCGACCGCGTGCGCCTGCAGCCGATGAACACGACGATGGCGCCGATCTACAGCTCCGCGGACAACGTGCAGGTACAGGGCCGCGTGCTCTACGTCACCCGCTCGATGGCCTGAGCCTCATCGTAAACTGCGGTTAGCACTCCCGATACTGTGCCGGGAGGTGTGTGCAGCCGCGCCGCAGGAAGAGCTTGCAACGATGACAGACGTTCCGCGCACGATTCCCGTGCCGCCTGAGAGCGACCTCGCTCACGCCCTCAAGGCCGCCATCGACGACGCTGGCAGCTTTCTCGTCGACACGGGTGAGGCTCGCTACCGCATTTCGGTCCAGCGGGCTGATGAGCCAACCCCTGACCAGGTCGCCCGCTCGATTGCTGGCATCCGCCGCGCTGCCGGCGCCTGGGCTCACGACGACGCCGAGGCGCTGAAGGCCGCAGTCCGTGCCCGTCGGCGCGGCGGCAGCCAGCCGTCGGTCCGCTGGTGAGCGCCTACCTCAGCTAATCCCTGGTTGAGAACCCCGCGCTACCATAACGCGGTATACTCGTGATGCAGAGCGGTAGAGAGACTACCGCTCTGCGCGCGTTCCGAGCGGGCGCGGGAGCTGCTGGGCGGGGGCCTCATGCCCGAGCCGATCCTTCAGGTACAGAATCTCAGTGTCGAGTTCGCCACGCGCGAGGGCGCCGTGCGGGCGGTGAACGGCGCCTCGCTCGCCCTGCACCCCGGCGAAGTCCTGGCGATTGTCGGGGAGAGCGGCTGCGGCAAGACCACCCTCGCGCTCTCTTTGCTGCGCCTGCTGCCGCTGCCGGGCCGCATCACCGCCGGCAGTGTGCTGTTCGATGGAGACGATCTCTGCCGCGTCTCCGACGAGGCGCTGCGCCGCCTGCGCGGCCGCGCGATCTCGATGATCTTTCAGGACCCCGTCACCGGCCTCAATCCCGTCTTGCCCATCGGCAAACAGGTCGAGGAGATCCTCGCCAGCCACCTGCATCTCGATAAAAAGGAGCGCAAGCGGCGCACCGTCGAGATTCTGCGCAGCGTCGGCCTCGCGGATGCCGAGCGCATCTCCGGCCAGTATCCGTTCCATCTTTCCGGCGGCATGTGCCAGCGCGTGATGATCGGCATGGCGACGGCGCTGAACCCGCGCGTGATCGTCGCGGATGAGCCGACCTCGTCGCTCGATGTGACGGTGCAGGCGCAGATCTTGGCCGAGCTGGAGATGCTGCGGCGTACGCGCAACACGGCGATTCTGCTGATCACGCACGATTTCGGCGTGGTGGCGCAGGCGGCCGACCGCGTGGCCGTGATGTACGGCGGCGCCATCGTCGAGCAGGGCGAGGTGCACACCGTCTTCCGCCGGCCGCGCCATCCCTATACCGCCGCGCTGCTCAATACCCTGCCGCGCGTGGACGGCCGCAACGGCCCGCTGCAGGCGATTCCCGGCTCACCGCCCAGCCTGCTCAACCTGCCGCCCGAGTGCAGCTTCGCCGCGCGCTGCAGCAAGGCGCTCAATCGCTGCCGCCAGGAGCCGGCGCCGCCACTCGAAGAGGCCACGCCCGGACACTTCGTCGCCTGCTACAACCCGATGTTCCACGAGTGGGATGACGACGCGGCCGACTAACGACCCGTGAGGCGACGAGGCCGCCCATGCGGCGCCTGCTGATCCTGCGGCCGCTGCGCCACCGGCCCTACCGCCTGCTGTTTGCCGGCCAGGTTGTCTCCGACCTGGGCGACTGGCTCGACCTGCTGGCGCTGCTCTTCCTGATCGCCTTTCGCTGGCGGCTCGGTCCGGCGGCGCTCTCGGCGCTCGCCCTGGCGCAACTGCTGCCCTTCGCGTTGATCGGCCCCTTCGCCGGCGTGCTGGCCGACCGCTGGCCGCGCCGGCGCACGCTGGTCGGCTGCGACCTTGCCCGCGCCGCGATCGTACTGGGCCTGCTGTGGGCGCCGAACCTGCCGGCGTTACTGCTGCTCGTGGCTGCCAAGCTCACGCTCAGCACGCTGTTCGGCCCGGCGCGGCAGGCGACGATTCGCGCTACCGTGCCGGAGGAAGACCTGCTTTCGGCGAACGCCCTCAGCCGCCTCTCCGTTCAGTCGAGCAAGGTGATCGGCCCCAGCCTCGGCGGGCTGCTCGTGGCAGTCGTCGGAGTTCGTGCCGCGTTCGCCGTCGATGCCGCGACCTTCCTCGCCTCCGCCGCCTTCCTGGCGCGGCTGCCCGCGCTGCCGCGCCTTTCCGGGGAAGCGGCAGAGGGTGCGCCGGCCTTCTGGCGTGAGCTGCGCTCGGGCTTCGGCTACATCTGGCAGATCCGGCCGCTGCGCCTGCTCGTCGGCGCGATGACGGCCGAGTACATTCTGCTCAGCGCCGCGGACTCTTCGTTCGTGCTGGTGCTGAAACGGCTTGCCCTGGGCGAGGGTGCGATCGGCCTGGCCGTCGGCTGCTCCGGACTCGGCAACGTGCTGGCTTCGCTGGGCATCGGCCAATGGGGACACCGGCGCAGCGCCTTCGCGATTCTGGCCGCCGGCTTTGTGCTGGCGGGAGTGCTGGGCACGCTGCTCGGCGGCGCCGCGGCCGGCGGCGTTTCGGCGATGCCGGCGCTGTGGCTCGCGGTCTGCGGCATCACGGGCGTCGCCTTCGCCGCGATCTGGACGTCGTACGCTTTCCTCATCCAGCGCGAGACGGAGCCGGCGCTGATGGGGCGCGTTTCGGCCAGTGCCCTGGCGCTCTGCTCGGCCGGCGGGCTGGCCGGCCCGCCCATTGGAGCCACGCTGGCGAGCCTGTGGAGCGTCGGTGCGATGTACGCCGGGATGAGCCTGGTGTTGGTACTGGTCGGCGTCGCGGTCTTTTGCCTGATTCCGGCCCCGCGCCCCGCGCCGGCCGCCGCTCTGTCCGTGGCCCCTGGCGAGCGGTAGCCCGATGTACGGCGAGACACGGGTTCTGCCGCCGCCCTGACCGCGACCGATCTAGGGCTGGCCAGTCCGCCCGCTGTCGTTCAACCAAAGACCGGCACGCTGCCGCCGCGGTCGGCCGTCAGCGCGTGCGTGGCGCAGCGGCGGTAGAAGGGCGGCAGATCGGCGACCGGCAGGTATTGCCATTCGGTGTGTTCTTCGCTGAGGCGGATTTTGCCGGGCGACAGCTCGGCGCGGAAGAGGCCGTGCAGGCCGCGGCCGGAGGCGTCGCGCTGCAGCGCCACCAGCCGCAGTTCGCGCAGCTCAAGGCCGATCTCTTCGTGCGCCTCGCGGCGCATCGCCCGCGCCAGGCTCTCGCCGTAGCCCACGCCGCCGCCGGGCAACTGCCAGAGGCGCGAGTACGCCGAGCGCAGCGCCAGCACCCGCCCCTCGGTGTCCGTGATCGTGACATGCACGCCCAGCGCATAGCGCGGCGACAGCGCCCAGATCAGCCAGCGCTTCGTCCGCCACGACAGCGGCGTGCGCCGCAGCACGACGATACGCCACTCGCGCAGCCGCCGCCAGCATGACTCCCGCAATGACAACATCGGGGATCTCCAGCGCAAGCGCCCGCCCGCGTGGCTGCGCCGTGCATCGCTGCAGTCCATCGCGAACCCGACCCTTCGCGTCCCAGCACGGCCGGATCGCCCCTGCTCTCCCAGACCGGCCGCAACCGTCCCGCGGTCTACACGCCAGTTGTGCATGGGAGAGCAGGGACAGAAGCGATAGGGCATAGCCGTGAATACTGAGGCGTCATCACGCGGTAGGGTTCTCATGGTCTTACTACCGATCGCTGAGCTGCCCTGTACGCGGGTCGATCTGACGGAGGCCGGGAACGTCCTGGTAGCCGCGGGTGTTGCTCGAAACCACGATGAGCTCGTATTCAAGCGCGGTGGCGGCCGCGATCAGGTCGTAGGCGCGGTGCCGAATCGGCAGCTTGCGCAGGGCGAGATCGGCTCGCAGGCGAGCGGCGGCATGGATGACGCGCTGGTTGAGAGGAATGATGCTCACGGCGCGGAGGAAGTGCTTGAGATTCCGCTCCGCGGTGCGCGGGTTCGGACTGCCGTACACACCGGTGTACAGCTCGATGAGAGAGGGAGCGCACAGGGCGAGGTCATGGGGCGCCAGGTCGGGTAGGGCGGTAAAGAGGTCGATCGCGGTGTAGAGATGGTCATGACGGAGTCCGCATCCAGCAGATACTTCACAGGGTGCGGGGGTCACGGTCGTCGCGCTGCAGTTCCCGTCGCTGCCGCTTGAATTCCTCCGGGTCGATCAAGGCGCGCCAGGCGCCGTGGGTTTCGGCAAGCACCTGCTGGAGCTCTTCACGGCTGACGACCCTTGCCCTGGTATGGCGCAGCGACGACGTGGCGCCGGATGCTCGCTCAGGCACAATGGCGAGCGGTTTGCCCTGAATCCGGACCAGGCGTTTGCGCCCGTGGCGAGCGACGGCTTCCGCCGCCTGCATCAGCTCGGCGGGAGAGATGGTATGTGGCTGCTGTGCTTCTCGTGTCATAAGTGTTCACCTAACTCAACATATTATACCACACGCGCAAAATGGTCTTCGTCAACAATGCGGAAAAGGAGAGGGACGGGGATGACGATGGGGCCGACGCGTTATGCTGAAGCCAGCATATTGCTCTGCGCAGCGCGCTGCTCGAACATAACCGCAGCGTACGCCCACCGGCCCCGTTTCGCGCAGCCGCGCGCCGGTGGGCGTCGATCGCGTGAAGGGAGATCAACGTGACGACCGAGATGACCGAAAGAGCCTTCAACGGCAAAGTGCTCAACGTGAACCTGAGCACGGGCGAGATCAAGGCCGAGCACCTGCCCGACGAGATGTACCGTAAGTATCTCGGCGGCTACGGCCTGGGCGCCCGCATGCTGCTCGACCGCGTGCCGCAGGGCATCGACCCGCTCGGCCCCGAAAACATGCTCGGCATCTTCCCCGGCCTGATGACGGGCACGCCGCTGTTCGGCCAGCGTTACCAGGCCGTCTGCAAATCGCCGCTCACCGGCGGCTGGGGCGACGCCAACTGCGGCGGCAACACCGGGCCGTATCTCAAGCACGCCGGCTGGGACGGCGTGATGTTCTTCGGCGCAGCGTCGAAGCCCGTCTACCTGCTGATCAAGGACGATGAAGTCTCAATCGAGGACGCTTCCGACCTGTGGGGCACAGACGCGATCGAGACCGAAAAGCTCCTGATGGCGCGGTACGGCAAGAAGTCGAGCGTGGCCGATATCGGCCAGGCCGGCGAAACGCTGTCGCTGATCTCCGGCATCTGCAACGACCACGGCCGCCTCGCCGCGCGCAGCGGCGTCGGCGCCGTGATGGGCTCGAAGAAGCTCAAGGCGATCGTGATCGTGCCCTCGCGCAACATCATGGTGCAGAACAAAGAGGTGCTGGCCGAAGTCAAGACCGGGCTCAACGACTTCGTCAAGCCCACCGCCGACTTCTTTCGCACCTACGGCACGACCGGCATCACCAGCCGCTCGGCGCATACGGGCGACTCGCCGGTGAAGAATTGGGGCGGCGTCGGCATCGTCGATTTCCCCGAGGTCGAGACGATCACCGGCGACGTGGTCAACGCGACGATGGAGAAGCATTACGCCTGCTGGCACTGCCCGCTCGCCTGCGGCGCCGAGTCCAAAGAGTCGGAGAACGCCGAGTATCCCTACCCGCGCCATACGCACCGGCCCGAGTACGAGACGATGGCCTCGTTCGGGACGATGAACCTGAACAACAACCTCGACTCGCTGACCTACGCCAACCACCTCTGCAACGCCTACGGCTTCGACTCGATCTCGGCCGGCGCCACCGTGTCGTTTGCGATCGAGTGCTTTGAGAACGGGATTCTTACGAAAGAGGACACCGACGGCCTCGAGCTGCACTGGCGCGATGACAAGGCCGTGATCAAGCTGCTGGAGCTGATGGGCACGCGCCAGGGCATCGGCGCCGTGCTGGCGGACGGCGTTAAAGTGGCGTCGGAGAAGATCGGCCGCGGCTCTGAGAAGTTCGCGATGCACGTGGCCGGGCAGGAGCTGCCGATGCACGATCCGAAGCTCCAGCCCGAATACCACACGACCTATAAGCTCGATCCGACACCGGCGCGCCACACGCAGTACGAGGGCAATCGCCGCTTCGGCCTGATCCCCGCGGCGCAGCGCGACCGCACCGTGGCCGAGGGCCGCGGCCCGCACCACAAGGGCGCGTCTGAGTACATGCACGTCGTCAATGCCGCCGGCCACTGCCAGTTCGTGATGATGGCCGCGAACACGGCCAACATCCCGCAGTGGATCAACATGACCACGGGCTGGGATGTGACCAAAGAAGAGCTGCTGGAAGTGGGCGAGCGCATCGCCAACATGCGCATGGCCTTCGAGGTGCGCGAGGGCGGCAACCCGCGCAAGCGCGAAGTGCCGGAGCGCATGTCCGGCGCGGTCTACAGCGAAGGGCCGCACAAGGACTTCGGCCTCGACACCGAGACGCTGGAGAAGGAGTTCCTCGCGGCCTGCGACTGGGACACCGAAACCTGCAAGCCCAGCGCCGCCAAACTCGAGTCGCTCGGCCTGGCCGACGTCGTGCCGATGGTGCACGGCAGGGCGTAGGCCCTCACCCCCTTCCCCTCTCCCAATTCTGGGAGAGGGGCGATCCCGGGTTGGAGCGATCCGCGGGGGCGTCGGGTTAGCGAGACGTTGTAGGGGCGCACGGCGTGCGCCCGTCGCGGCGAAAGTCGCGACCAAGCGGGCACCGGGTACCCCAACATCGCCTCGCGCCCGCAACGCCCGATCGCCCCTCTCCCAGAATTGGGAGAGGGGACGGGGGTGAGGGCCGACTGCCAGGCTAGCTCGACGGCAACTGCCCCAGCGTGACCTTCACCTGCGTGCTCTGGCTGCCGCGCAGCACGGTGAGCGTGACGGTGTCTCCCGGCTTGTGCGGGTTGATCGCCTCCGCGAGGCCCGAATCGCCCTGCAACGGCTGGCCATCGATCTGCGTGATCACGTCGCCGCGCTGCAGGCCGGCGCTTTCAGCAGGGCCGCCCGCTTCCACGCGCAGCACCACGGCGCCGTCCTTCGCGTTCACGCCAAGTTGCGCGGCGATCGCCGGATTCAGCGGCACGTAGCTGATGCCCAGCGACGGATGCACCACGCTGCCCGAGCTGACCAGTTGATCCGCAATCGCCTTCGCGGTATGCATCGCGATCGAGAAGCCGATTCCCTGCGCCTGCACGCCCGGCTCGGCCTGCCCCGCGGCTAGCGTGTTAATGCCGACGACCTGGCCGCTCAGATCCACGAGCGGCCCGCCGGAGTTGCCCGGGTTGATCGGCGCGTCGGTCTGGATCAGGTCGAAGAGAAACGGTCCAGCCGTACCGCCCGCGCCGCTCGCGCCATTGCCGCCGGGGCTGCTCTGACCGCCCGGTCCTTGCGAGCTGGGCGGCTCCTGCACCGTGCGGCCGAGGGCGCTGACCACGCCCTGCGTCACGGTCGGGCCGCCGGGCAGGGCCAGGGCGTTGCCGATCGCCACCACCCAGTCGCCGGCCTGCAGCTTCGTCGAGTCGCCAAGCGAGGCGGCGGGCAGATTGCTGCCGGAGATCTGCACCACGGCCAGGTCGGTCTGCGGATCCCTGCCGATCAGCTTGGCGGAGAACGAGCGGCCGTCCGGCAACGACACCTGCAACTGCTGTGCGCCTTCAACAACGTGGTTATTGGTGAGGATGTGGCCCTGGCCGTCGTAGATCACGCCGGAGCCGACACCGGCAGGCACCGCCGCCCCGCCGAACTGATCGGGCTGCACCTGTTCGTTGGTGATCTGCACCACGGCCGGCTTGACCTGTTGCACCACCTGCCGAATCGCCGTGATCAGGTTGGATCCGGAAGTGGAGTTTGCGTTCGTGCTGGCTGATCCCGACGAGCCGCTGCTCGATGCGCCGGGCGTCTGCGATGCAGTCGCCGCCGTGGGTCGCGCGGCGGCTGCATTACCGTTCGCGCTCGCCGCCTGCGCGGCTGCCGGGCCGCTGCCCGTTGCTGCAGCGCCGTTGTGATTGTTCTTGCCCGTGCAGCCGGCGAGACTGAGCAGCACGGCAGCTACAAACATGGCGGCAGCGGGTCGCCACCACCGCCTCCTCGCTATGCCGCGCATCGAACCGTTTCGTGATCGCATCCCAGGCAGCGAGCCCATCATGCCTCCTCTGTCGCCACCTGGGCCGCAGCGCCGATCGCTGCCCGCATCCCATTACGCGCGACGTATACGCATATGATCCGCTGCGAGGTCTGCCACGCGAATTGACGCGCGGGCGTATTTGCGCCTGGAAGTAGCCTAATCCGAGACATCCGTAAGCACAGCAACGGCGTGCGGCGCGGATGGACCGACGGAGGAATGAGCAACAGCCGCTCGGCCTTGCCGCGCGGCCGCTCGTCCCCTGATAATGCCAGCGCTATGAACGCAACACTGTAGCGGGTCCCATCACGCCCTGCGCCGGGCCCTTTCGCGGCCGGATCTGTACCCAGCCCTGCGAGCGCATGGCCCGCGATTCTGCCCGACGCTGACATTGGTCCCACCGATTCACCGCGCCTCTCTCCTCGGTTCATCCGGTAGACCTCGCCGCGCGCTCCGCCAACGGGGCAGAATGGGACGACATGCGTCTACCAAAACCCGCCGCCTACCGCGTCTATCTCGGCCTCTCGGCCGCGCAATTCCTGCTGTTCTCGATGCTCTCTACCGTCTCCGGCGTCTACGCCGTGCGGGCGGCGCATCTGAACCCGCTGCAGCTCGTGCTCGTCGGCACCACGCTCGAAGCGATCGCGTTCGTCTTGCAGGTGCCGACCGGCGTGATCGCCGATGTTTACGGCCGGCGGCTCTCGGTGCTGATCGGACTGTTTCTTACCGGCATCGGCTTCCTGATCTGGGGTGCCTTCGCCCGCTTCGAGACGATCCTGCTGGCGCAGCTCTTCTATGGCGCCGGCTACACCTGCATCAGCGGCGCCGAGGAAGCCTGGATCGCCGGCGAGATCGGCGACGCCAACGCCGGCCACGCCTTTCTGCGCGGCACGCAGGCGGCGCAGCTCGGCGGTATCGTGGGAATCGCCCTGAGCGTGACGCTGGCCAGCGTTCACCTGAGCCTGCCGCTGCTGACGGCCGGCGTGCTGTTTCTCGTGCTCGGCGCAGCGATGGTCGTGCTGATGCCGGAACGTGGCTTCCGCCCCACGCCAAAGGGCGAGCGCACGAGCTGGCAGCAGTGGAGCGGCACGTTGCGTTCCGGCCTGCACGCCGTGCGCGGCCGGCCGGTGCTGCTGACGATCCTGGCGATCACCGCGATCCTCGGCGCCTCGAGTGAGGGTTTCGACCGGCTGAAGGACGCGCACGTGCTGCTCAACGTCGGCCTGCCGGCGCTGGGCCGCTTCGACCCGGTCGTCTGGTTCGGCGTAATTGCCGGCGGCGGCATGGTCTTCAGCATCGGCGCGGCGGAGATCCTGAAGCGTCGGCTCGATACCACCAGCCACAGCGCGGTGGCGCGCACGCTGCTCGGCGTCAATGCTCTGCTGGCGATCATGGTGGTGGCGTTCGGTCTCTCCGGCAACTTCGCGCTGGCGCTGGCAACATGGTGGTCGGTGTCGGTGCTGCGGCGCGTGAACACACCGCTGGTCACGGCCTGGCTGAACCAGCACGTCGAGCCGGGTGTGCGCGCCACGCTGTTCTCGATCAACAACCAGGCGGACGCGCTGGGCCAGATCGGCGGCGGGCCGCTGCTGGGCGCCGCGGCCGCCGGCATCTCGATCCCGGCCGGCCTCGTCGTCGCGGGTCTGTTCATTCTGCCGGCGCTGCCGCTCTACGGGCGCTCGCTGCGGCAGGGCACGGCGGAAGAAGGCAGCGGGCAATTGGCAGTGGGCAGTCGGGAGGGTGAGTAGTGAGTGGTGAGTAATGTTTAATGTCGGATCAGCGGGCTCGCGAAAGATCCCCCTCTCCCAGTATTGGGAGAGGGGTTAGGGGTGAGGGCTCGCGGGAGGGCAGCATGGCCGGGCGCTTGCAGGGCAAAGTGGCGATCATCACCGGCGCGGCCTCGGGCATCGGCGCGTCCACGGCACGGCGCTTCGCCGCTGAGGGCGCGACCGTCGTCGTCAACGACATTCAGGCCGAAGCCGGCCAGCGCGTGGCCGCAGAGATTCGACGGGCGGGCGGTGAGGCCGACTTCCAGCTCGCCGATGCCGGCGATGCGGACGCGGTGACACAGCTAGTCGAAGAGACGGCGCGGCGCTACGGCCGGCTCGAAGTGCTGCACAACAACGCCTTTCGCACGCGCTTCGGCATGGTGGGGCGGCTGACGCCGGAGCAGTGGCGCGGCGCCTTCGACGTGACGCTGCACGGCACCTTCTACGGCATGCGCGCCGCGCTGCCGATCATGGCGCGGCAGGGCAGCGGTTCGATTGTTAACACCGCCTCGGTTTCCGGCCTGTTCGGCGACTATGCGATGAGCGCCTACAACGCCGCCAAGGCCGCCGTCGTCAACCTGACGCGCACAGCCGCGATCGAGTACGCCCGCTACGGCGTGCGCGTGAACTGCGTCTGTCCCGGCCCGATCGACACGCCGGCGGTGCAGGGCATGCTCGCGCGCCAGCCGGAGGTACGCCAGCGGCTGCTGGACGCGCTGCCGCTGCACCGGCTCGGGCTGCCGGAAGAGGTTGCAAACTGCGTGCTCTTCCTCGCCTCCGACGAGGCGGCGTTCGTGACCGGCGCGGCGCTGACCGTGGACGGCGGCCTCACCTCCTGGACCGGCCACCCGCCGCTTGCGCCCGACCTGCTGGAGCGCGGCCCGTGAGGGGCAGTCGGGAGTCGGCAGTCGGAACCTGCCTCCAACCCAATCACAAAAGACACACCATAGCCTCCCCTCTCGATGTGAGATCGCGCTCCGCACGATGGAGAACCATGGAGAGGGGCCGGGGGTGAGGCCATGAAGATCGGCGTTTCGCTCACGACATCGCATCCGCGGGGCATGCCGGCGCGCGAAGTCGCCCGCGATCTCATCGAGCGGGCACGGACGATTCACGCCGCGGGGCTCGACATGCTGCAGGTGGGAGACCACCATGCCACGCCCTCGCACTACTTCCAGAACGTGCCGACGCTGGCGCGGCTGGCGGCCGAGACGGGCGAGATGCCGCTCGCCGCGCTCTTCCTGGCGCCGCTCTGGCCGCCGCTGCTGCTGGCGGAGCAGGCCGGCACGCTGGCCGCGCTGGCCGAAGGGCCGCTGACGATCATCCTTGCGGCGGGCGACGGGGAAGAGCAGTTCGCGCCGTTCGGCGTGCCGCTGCGCCAGCGGCCGAGCCGGCTGGAAGAACACCTGACGATCGTGCGGCGGCTGCTCGCCGGCGAGCGTGTGACCTTCGACGGCCGCTATCACACGCTGAAGGACGTGACGATCAATCCGGTGCCGCCGGAGGGCGTGCCGCTCTGGATCGGCGCCTCCGGCCGGCCGGCGCTGGCGCGCGCCGGGGCGCTGGCCGACGGCTGGCTGGCGGCGCCGGGCGCCACGGGTGAGGAGCTGACCACGCAGGCGGACATCTACCGCGAGGCCGCGGGCCG
>Ga0207416_1002005_pt1 | contig 23882 bp, 24 predicted proteins | sample PaiPotPPM11metaG_FD_184107 | JGI IMG/M metagenome (GOLD analysis project Ga0207416, IMG submission 184107) | Iron sulfur acid spring bacterial and archeal communities from Banff, Canada, to study Microbial Dark Matter (Phase II) - Paint Pots PPM... ...
GCCTCGACGAGCTTCACATGCCCTTCAACTTCGCCCTGATCTTTAGCCCCTGGACGGCGACGGCGGTGCGCCAGATCGTGGAGAGCGTCGAGGCAGCTGTTCCGGCCGGTGCCTGGCCCAACTATGTTCTCGGCAACCACGACGTGCATCGCATCGCCACACGTGTCGGAGCAGAGCAAGCTCGCGTTGCCATGATGCTGCTGCTCACTCTCCGCGGCACGCCGACTATCTACTACGGCGATGAGATCGGCATGCACGACGTCGAGATTCCGCCGGAGCGCATCCAGGATCCGTTTGAGAAAAACGTACCCGGCGTTGGCGTGGGCCGCGATCCGGAGCGCACACCGATGCAGTGGGACGCAGGTCCCAACGCCGGTTTCTGCCCGGCGGGTGTCGAGCCATGGCTCCCGGTTGCCGACGACTACCAGCAGGTGAACGTGGCTTCTGAGCTCCGCGATCCCCGCTCGCTGCTCTCCCTTACCCGTACCCTGATCCGTGTGCGGCGCTCCAATCCGGCCTTGATCCACGGCGACTACCATTCCACAAATGACAGGTCTCCTCACTGCTTCGTCTACCTGCGACAGCTCGACCGGAATGAGTCCGGGCATCGCTGCCTTGTTGCCCTCAACTTTACCGACACCGAACAGACGGTCGCGGTTGGGAATCTGGACATCGGTTCTGTCGCTCTTTCGACGCACCTCGATCGGGACGGTCCGGTCGATCTGACAGCGCTGCGGCTCCGCCCGAATGAGGGCTGCATTGTCGATCTACCGCTCGAGCGGGAGAGTTGAGAGTTCCCTTCCTCCCCGATCGCCTCTTGCCTTCGGGCCGCCGCTCTGGGATGATCTCTATGAGAGGAACCGGAAGACTGGAGAGTCGAGATGCACCGTGAACCGTGTGGAAGCGTGGAGGAGATGCTTGCTCCGGAGTTCCTGTCATTCCTGCTCCAGGAACCCATAATCGATGTCCGCTCGATCCCCTTCAAGACGGTCGACGCGTTGTCGGGGGGAAGCTTTCTGGCAATCGAAACGAATAAGGGTCAGGGACCTCGCCTGGTTCTGAAGCGGTTCTCCTATGACTCGGACTGGATCATGCGCGCTACCGACGACCACTCCGGCCGGGCCGTCCTTGCCTGGGAAACCGGTCTTCTCGACCGCCTGCCGAGAGAGATTGTTCACGGCTACCTTGCCTGCGCCCGAGACGGCTCTGGGTGGGCGATCCTGATGGGTGACCTGAGCGCGTTCCTGATTCCGCCCGGCGAGAGCCCCATCAGGAGAGCAGACAACGACTGCTTCCTGGACGCGATGGCAAGCCTGCACGTTACGTTCTGGGAACGGCCAGAAGCAGTCAATCCAGCCCTCGGCTTCTCGCGGCTGGAGGTCGACTACACGTTCCTGACTCCCGGGACAGGACGGCGCGAAGCAGGTGGGAGCGATCCGGTTCCCCAGATGCTTGTCGAAGGATGGGACGTGTTGCTTAACACGGTCGAGCCGGTCATTGGCGAGGCACTCATCGCGCTTGCACGAGATCCGGCCCCACTGTGCGGAGCGCTGAGAGTCTTTCCCCAGACGGTGGTGCATGCCGATTGGAAACTCGGCAACCTGGGGCTGATGCCGAACGGACGCCGGGGCAGCCGCTCTCAGGCATCGCAGTGTGTGCTGCTCCTCGACTGGGCTCGGGTGCTTGCGGCACCGCCGGTCGTCGATCTGGCCTGGTACCTGGCGGTGAACTGCGTTCGGCTGCCGGTGTCCAAGGAAGAGACGATCAGCTGCTATCGGCAGCGTCTGGAATCACGCCTGGGCAGACGCTTGGATGAGTGGCAGTGGCAGGCCCAGCTCGATCTGAGCTTGCTGGGAAGCTTCCTGCAGCTTGGCTGGTCGAAGGCCCTGGGCGCTGCGCGCGCGAGCAGTGAGGATGTGCGCCGCCGAGAAGCTGCGGAGCTGGCCTGGTGGTCGGAGAGAATCCTGCCCGCCATCGAGCGGCTGTAGGGGCACCCCTTCCGCGGGCCGGACCGCAGTCCCGGGTAACCTCTGGGTGCCCGCTGAGGATGGGTGCCCACGTGGAGGCTAGCACGCGCTGACGGCGACGGATGTTAAAGAACAAATTCAAGCGAAAGGTGTATGAGTGATGACGACATGTGATGAATGTGGCTTTGACTGGGATACTCCCTTGCTGGAGAAGATCCGCATCATCGGCTTTGCTGCGCACGAAGTAGCTCACCACCTGTTTGACCTGGAGCGCACTGTGACGGCAGGTGCCGTAGGAAGGGGTGGATCGTGACAAGCGAAGCTGTCGTGTTTGACGAGGACTACGTATTGGCGTTGGAGCAACAGCGGCAATCAGCCGCCGCTCGGGCAAAGTTTGAGCGACATCTCGACCTGCTCCAACCTCGACCCGGCGAACGGCTCATCGATCTAGGTTGCGGAAGTGGGGCGCACTGCCGTATCATCGCTCCGCTGGTCATGCCGGGTGGTCGGGTGGTGGGTGTCGACGCTGAGCCGGACGCTATCGCTGTGGCGGAAAGGCTATCTTCGGACACCAATCATCGGGCGCTCACCTTTCAGGTGGCAGATGCACACCATCTACCCTTTGATGATGAAACCTTCGACGCTGCCGTCTGTATCAGCGTGCTGGCGTTCTGCCAGGACCCTCTCCGCGTACTGTCAGAGGCGCGACGCGTGCTCCGTCCCGGCGGGCGACTCTTGCTGGTTAACTCCGATGAAGATACCCGGATCTACAACAGTCACGATCGCGAGCTGGGTCGCCGGGTGATGCGGGCCTTCGCCGACCGTGCGCGTGATCCGTGGGTTGGGCGGCGGTTGGCAGGCCTCTTGACCGCGGCCGGCTTCACCATCAGCCAAGAAGAGGTGCTGCCGGATGTCGACCGCGAGTTTGCTCCCGGGCGATCCGGCTACCTCGTTGCTCATGCTCTCCGTGACCATCTGCTCGGTGCGGGAGGGTTGACGGTTGAGGAGTACGAGCGCTGGCTGGCCGACCTCGACGTCTGCCAGCAGGAGGGATCCTACTGCTACAGCGTCACCACGTTTTCGTATCTGGGCGTGCGCTAACACCTACTCCCCGGGTCGCATCCTCCGAGCTCCGCGTGGATCGGCCTGCTGTGCCGCCGCACGTTCCGCTGACCCCACGAGGGCACGCGCCGCTTCGCTCGCCGACCCATACGGGCTCAGCACTTTGTCCAGATGCTGCAGCTTCAGCGTGACGGCGACATGAGATCTGGCCGCGCACAGCGCGATGTCCCCGCCCAGCGCCTGAGCGCGCTTCTGCGCCGAGACAATCGCGCCCAGACCGGCGCCGTCTACTGCAACCACCTCCTCCAGGTCAAACACCAGCCGGGTCAAGCCACCCTCCAGTAGACCGAACACGTCGGCCTTGAGAATCACGGCGTTGGCCCGCACGATGTGGCCGCGACAATGAAGCACGGCAATTCCCCCCTGGCGAAGCTCCTCGACGTCGACGGTCAGGTCCGCTACCTCATAGCGGTAATGATGATCGTCAGGTCTGATGAGCGGCAGGCGGTGTCGATGCACCTGATCGCGCACAAATCGCGCGACCGTCAACGGGCCGTTGACGGCACCTCCGGGCCGGGCTGCTCCGGACAGAATCGCTGCCTTGAGGTCGGCGGGGCTGGAGCCGTCAAATTGCGTGTACGTTCTGCCGATCATGGGAAGCCAGTGGCAATCACTACCTCCAACCGGGGTGTGTCGGCGGTGCCGCGCATTGTAGGCCTCCGCGATCCAATTCGCATAAACCTCGGTTGGAACCGAATTGCGCACCTCCACACCGTCCAGCGGCAGCTCGGCAATTTTTCTTCCAACGCCCCGCAGTCCGGTGAACTGCAGCAAGTGGGTAAATGGATGCGCCGCCACGGCGATGCCTCCCTGTTCGTGGATCGCGCGTATCGTATCCTCTGCGCTCAAGTGCGGTGGCACCGGCTCCTGCAGGAAGAGTCCGATGACGTGCCCCTCGAGGGTGCTCACTTCCTCGCCAATGATCACTTCGATCTGTCCGAATGCGGCACGATGATGTTGCCGGTACTCATAGGCGTGCTTGGCGCCATCGAGCGTATTGTGGTCGGTAATGGCGATCAGGCGGAGCTGCGTTCGGGTGACTGCATAATTGACCGCCTCCTCCGGCTCGAGCAATCCATCGCTATAGGTCGTATGGATGTGCAGATCGGCCCGGCTCAGCGTCATCGCGCGAAGCCTAGCGCCCCATCGGCACCAGGCCGATCTTGGCGGCGACCTCCGGATCGTCAATGGCAAGGATCTCGCCATTGAGGTCGTCTGCCTCCGGGGAAAGTACCCAGAGGATCAGCTTGGCAGGATCCTCTGGGTCGCGTAGCAAGCCGCGTTCCTTGTAGCCCCGGTAGCGCTCCAGGTTTTCCCGACCAAAGAGCCGCTCATCCGTCTCCCGAATCTCGGCTTGCATGTCCGTATCGACAATACCAGGGCGAACGACATTGGCTCGTACGCCACGATCACCTACCTCGCGAGCGATCACCTTGGTGAGCGTCTCGAGGCCGGCTTTGGCTGCCGAGTAGGCGCTCCACGCAGCCATGCGGCCGGTGGCTACACCGGCGGAAAGGTTGATGATGCGTCCCCACCCACGCTTCAGCATGCCCGGCAGCGCGTACCGGCAGGTGAGGAACGGTCCGTGGAGATTCACGGCAATATTGTTCAGCCACTCCTGGGGATCTACGACGGCGACGGGGGCGATGGGTCGAATGGCTCCGGCGTTGTTGATGAGGATATCGACCGATCCCGCCTCTTCGAGGAGCTGCTCCACGTCCTCTTGCCGGGAAATATCGGCACGAATGGCGCGCGCCTCATTCCCCAGAGCCCTGATCTCCTCGGCCACCGCTTCAATCTGCGCCTGGCTGCGCGCGGTGAGGACCAGGCCGGCGCCGCAGCGGGCAAGCGCCAGAGCGGTGGCGCGCCCGATTCCACGCCCACCACCGGTTACCAGCGCGGTCTTTCCTCGGAGATTTGGTTCTTTCATCCCTTCCTTATACATTACCGGCCTATCATGGATGGGAAATGCGGGCTAGGACAGGAAGAGTATGACGGTCAAGCAAGGGTGGCAGGGACGCTACTTCGAGGATTTCGAGATTGGCGATGTGTACCAGCATCCGCTTGGGCGGACGGTTACGACGACCGACAACATCTGGTTCACGCTCCTCACCCAGAACACGGCTCCAATCCACTTCGATCATCATTACGCAGCTCAAACCGAGTTCGGCAAGCCACTGGTCAACTCGACCTTCACGCTTGCGCTCGTCACCGGGCAGAGCGTGACCGACATTTCGCAACATGTCATGGCCAACCTGGGTTGGGATGACGTCCGTCTTCCCCACCCCGTCTTCGAGGGTGACACCATCTACTCGCAGTCGGAGGTGCTCGCCAAGCGGGAGTCACAGTCCCGCCCCAACGTTGGGATTGTGATGGTGAAGACCACCGGATACAATCAGGACCGCACGGTCGTCATCACCTTCAAGCGCACCCTCATGGTCTACAAGCACGGCCACGCACCGCGGATTCCGCGTTTTGCACCCGAACAAGAGACATGACGGACACCGTAGATCGGAGCTCAGGCCTCGATGCTCCGCTTGCCGGTATCCGTATCGTGGCGCTGGAGCAGTTTGGCGCCGGGCCCTTTGCAACCCTCTACCTCGCCGATATGGGCGCTGAGGTCATCAAGATCGAAGATCCAGCCACCGCAGGCGATGTCGGCCGCCACATTCCGCCCGGCCAGGTTGGTACAAACAGTCTGTATTTTGAGACCTTCAACCGGGGCAAGCGGAGCCTTCTGCTTGATCTCAAGAACTCGAGCGGGCGCGCCGTCTTCGAGCGCTTGATCCAGGGCTCCGACGCCGTCTTCAACAATCTGCGCGGGGACTTGGTCGCCCAGATGGGACTGACGTACCAAACACTGGGACAGGTCAATCCCCGCATCGTGTGCGCTTCGCTCTCGGGGTATGGGCGGACCAGGCAGCAGAGCAGCCGCCCCGGCTACGATGCGCTGGTACAGGCCGAGGCCGGTTGGGCAGCCGTGACCGGTGAACCGGACGGCCCGCCGGTCAAGAGCGGTTTGTCGTTGGCCGATTATGCAGCCGGCCTCATGGCCGCCCTCGGTCTCATGATCGCCCTCTTCGACGCGCAACGGACCGGTCGCGGGCGTGACGTTGACACGTCCCTCTATGACGGTGCCGTCGCGATGCTGACCTATCCCGCAACCTGGTACCTCTCTGCCGGCATCGTCACCGAGCGGCAGCCGATGTCGGCTCACCCGAGCATCGTCCCCTTTCAGTTCTTCGAGACTGCCGACGGCTACCTGGCCGTTGCTTGCCCGAAAGAAAAGTTCTTCAGGCAGTTGGCGGAGCTTGTCGACGTTCCCGGTCTGGCCGACGATCCCCGCTTTGCGTCGTTCGCGGATCGGAGGGAGCATCGAGAAGCGCTGCTCGCCCTCCTCGGCGAGCGATTTCGGCAAGGATCGACCGAATTCTGGATCGAGCGATTACAGGGTTCGATTCCCTGCGCACCGGTGCGTTCTCTCCCTAGAGCGCTCGACACCACGGAGCTCGAAGCTCGCAATATGCTGGCCTCCTACCCACATGACATCTTTGGTGAAGTCCGCGCCGTCGGCACCCCATTCAGCCTGGGAGGATTCCAACCGCAGTATCGCGCCGCCCCTACACTGGACGGCGATCGGTCCGCCATTCTCGAGGAGCTTGGGTACAGCACGGAGGAGATTGCCGGTCTCACGGCGCAGGGAGCGTTCGGACAGCATGCAGGCTGAACGATCGGTGCTTTCTGTGCCGGCGTCGAGCCGGCGCATGCTCGAGAAAGCGGTGCCTTCTGCAGCCGACGCCGTCTTCATCGACCTCGAAGACGCGGTCGCGCCCGATGCCAAGGTCGAGAGCCGCCGGAACGTCATCTGGGCCATCCGTGAGCTGGACTGGCATGCAAAGCCCACCGCCTATCGCATGAATGCTCTGGATACCCCCTTCTTTTACCGCGACATCATCGACATCGTGGAGGAGATCGGGGAAGCGCTCGATCTCATCATCGTCCCCAAGGTAGGGCGCCATGAGGATCTGGTGGTGGTGGACACGCTGCTCAGCCAGATAGAGGCAAATATGGGTTTTGAACCCGGCAAAATCAAGCTGGAAGCTCAGATCGAAAGCGCGCAGGGCCTGATCGAGGTCGATCGTATCGCAACGGGAAGCGAGCGGTTGAGAGCGCTGCATTTCGGACCGGGCGACTACGCGGCGAGCGTCCATATGCCGGTGGAGAGTATCGGCGCCATGGACGAGTGGGACGAACTCTACCCGGGCCATCGTTTCCACTACGCGATGCACCGCATTGTAGTAGCCGCACGCGTGGCCGGGCTTCGAGTGATCGATGGGCCGGTCGCGAACTTCAGAGACCTGGATGGCTATCGCCGGTCGTGCACGATCGCTCGATCACTCGGCTATGACGGCAAATGGTGCATCCACCCCGACCAAATTGCAACGGCCAACGAGATCTTTTCCCCCACCCAGAAAGAGCTGGACTGGGCGCGGAAGGTCGTCGACGCCTACCGCGAAGCAACGGCTGAAGGAACCGGCGTCATCAGCGTAGACAACAAAATGATCGACGCAGCCTCGATCAAGCTGGCCGAGCGCACCATCGAGCTGGCCCACCAAGCCGGCATGCTGTAGAGGAACAATCTCCTTCCATTACAGCCACGCAATGTCTCCCACCAGCGCAGTCGCATCGTGCCGATCCACAAAGGCCGCAAGCGCGCCGACGAGGAGACCAACCGCACCAGTGTATCGTGGAAACCGGCGGGGCGAAGTGAAGAGAATTCCGGCGTGTGGCTCGCCCCGCACCAGAAATGCGTGGTGGATCGCCATGAAATCACGGACGTTCTCTGTGACAAGGATACGGCTCTCGCCACCCGCCCATCGCAGCAGCTCCTCGTCCGACTTCCGCCGCAGCTGCGCCAAGTCCGCAGCGACCCTCTCCGCAACCGGGATCACATCATATCCACGCAACCGGAGCTGTTCGGCAACCGCAGGTGAATAGTGCTCGTCAAGGACAAGCTTCACCCCGTGCGGGCGTTGCTCCGCCGCAGCCAGGTGGCTTCGGCATCCTCCGCCATGCGCCGGTTGCGCTCAATCCATGAGTCGATCTCGTCTTGGTAGTCGAGGTAGTAGTCCAGTGCAGCAGTGACCAGACCTGGCACGATGTCGAGGTAGGCAGCGGCTGCTCGTGCATCTCCTCCCTCATTCTGGACGGTCTCGACGATTTCCCACACGTCGAGGCGATGGCCGGCAAGCCCCGGACGGCGGCCGGCAGGGCCGTCGCGGAACACGATGCCCGGATGCTCTGCCATCCGCAACCCCTCCTCCAGATATCGTTCCGCCAGGACGCTCTTCGGTTGCCCGGACAGTTCTGATTGACGGATGAGCCGCCGAATGGTGTCGGGGTTGAGGCGAAGGGTGAAGTGTTCTTTGCGCGCGACCATGTGGCACAGTGTACCACGAAAAGGTAAATCTCCAATCGTGTGGGTCAGTCTCGGACAGGCGGAATGGTGGTGCCACGAGCAACGTACTTGGTCGGCAGATGCTCTACGCGAGGAGGAGCGCCCTTTACCAGCATGTCGACAAGCACATTTGCCGCTCTCTCCCCCAGCATGGTGGCATCTCGCGTTACCGCGCTGATTGGCGGATCGAAGACCCGCATCAGGTCCACCTCATCGCACGTCACGAATGCGATGTCCCTGCCCACTTTCAATCCGCGCTCGTGGAGCGCCAGGAGCACACCGTAGGCGAGCTGCACACCGGCGGCAAGGATGGCGGTTGGAGGATCGGGCAGCTGGAGCAGCGCCAGGGTCTGATCGTAGCCAAATTCCTTGGTGTATGCACCCAGCCGTATCAAGTGGTCGTGGGTCCGCACCCCACGGTTTTCGTGGGCTTCCATGTAGCCGCGCAACCGCTCGCGTGTTACCCGAATTGCAGTCGGTCCCGCCACCAGCCCTGTCCTCCGGTGGCCCATGGCGAGCAGGTGGTCGATGGCATCTCGAACACCCGAGCAGTGGTCACACAGTACGGCGCTTGCGGTCAGAGATGGAACTTCCCGGTCGAGCAGCACCAGGGGTCCTGAGAAGTTTCGCAGTGCCTCGAGTGTGGAGGGATGCGACTCCGATTCGAGCGCGAGGATAAGTGCGTCCACGCGGCGCTGCCGGAGGAGCACGATATATCGCGCGTCCAGATCCGGATCGCCCTCGGAGTTGGTCAATACCATCGAGTAACCCGCCTGGCGCAGGGCGTCCTCTGCTCCCTTGGCGATGTCGGCGAAGAGCGGGTTGGAGATGTCGCGCACCACGAAACCAACACTGCGCGTCATGCCGCTCCGAAGGCTCTTGGCAATGAAATCGGGTTCGTACCCCAATGCCTCGGCGGCTGCCAGAACCTTTTGACGCATAACCGGGCTCACATCCGGGTGGTCGTTGAGGACTCGTGAGACCGATGAAACGGCTACCCGAGCGCGCTTCGCGACATCCAGAATCGTTGGTGGGAGCGACGGTTCTGACTGGCTCACGATGCCACCGCTACCTTATAGCTCATCTGCTCTATATTTCGAGATCCATTCTTCGTCGAGCACGAGTCCGAAACCCGGTCCCTGCGGAACAGGATACAGACCGTCGGTGAGCTCTCCTCGGTTGGCGATCATGTTCCAGAAGATTGGATCACGCTCCGGGAGAAAGCACTCGACAAACGTGCCATGGCTCACGCTGCCGATTAAGTGAGCAGAGATCTGAGGCTCTTCATGGTGTGCCATCCGCACATCGTAGAGGGCCGCCATTCCGGCGACGCGCCGCCACTGGGTCGGTCCTCCCGCCCAGGAAGCGTCAAAGTTACAGACGTCGATCGCGCCGGTCACCATGAGATCTCGCACTCCAACAGGTGTTGTCTCGCTCTGTCCGCCTGCCACCGGCACGCCCGTCATCATCCGTACATCTCGCATCGATGCCCGGTCGTTGGTCCAACCGCATGGCTCCTCAAACCACACAAAGTTGCAGTCGCGCGTGAGCTCGGCAAATCGGACGGCATCACGCAGACTGTAACCCTGATTGGCGTCGACGGCGATGATGAAGTCTGGACCGCTCGATTCGCGTATCAGCCGAGCGCGTGCAGCATCTTCTTCCGGCGTCCGCCCGCCCACCTTGAACTTGCACCCGGCGACGCCGAGCTCTCGATATCGCTCCGCCTCACGTTCGATCGCCGATGGGTCATCCGAGTAGTAGCCGCCGATGATGATGAGCGGTAGGGCGTCGGTATAACCGCCCCAGAGCCGATAGAGCGGTTGGCCGGTCATCTTGCCGATCAGGTCCCAGATCGCGCTGTCGACACACGCCATCGCCTGGAGTGCAAGGGAGCGGTCACGGAGAATGTTGAACGTGACAGGCAGCATCTTCTCCCAGCAGCGCTCGACCTGCCAGGCGTCAGTCCCCTGGAGCAGGGGCTCGATCTCATCCGTAATGATCTTGACTATCTCCGCCTGCTCGTCGTCGGCGTCCCCGTTGTACGACTCCCCAATCAGACCATCGGAAGTATGGATTCGGGTAATGATCGTACAGCGATTGCGCATCGAGTAGTAGCTACCGCGGTATACCCGATCGAGTGGAACACGTACCGGGATGGTCTCGATGCGCTCGATGAGCTGTGAGCTATGAGCCGTGGGCCATGAGCCGTGAGCCGGGTACCCCGCGGGCCGGGTACCCTCTGGGTGCCGCTTGGGTGTCTGTGTTGGTCGTTCGCGAGCCACCCCTACACGGTCTCCTCGTGGCGCGCCCATTTCAGGACTCATCTCTGTTGCCTGATGCCTCTCATGATTTCCCAACCGCTTCCCGCACGGTTTGGGCGATCCGATCCGCCGATGGGATGGCCGCATCCTCCAGCACCGGGCTGAAGGGCATGGGAGCTGGAGGTGTCCCAATGCGGACGGGAGGATGATCAAGATAGTCGAATGCCTGATCCACGACCGCAGCCGCGACACTGCTGCCCCAGCCACCGTAGATCGGCTGCTCCTCGATGGTTACCAGTCTGGTGGTACGCCGCACGCTGTCTGCTATGGTTTCGGTGTCGGCCGGCAGGAGAGAGCGCACGTCGATGACCTCGGCGTCGATTCCATCAGCTGACAGCTGATCCGCGGCCTCCAGGGCAACGGGCACCATAGCGAGGGAAGCGACCAGCGTTACATCCTGGCCGGGCCGGACCACGGCGGCCTTGCCGATCGGGGTAGGGCCTTGAGCTGTATCGAGCGGTCCCTTGCTGCCGAAGAGCTTCTTGTGCTCCAGGTACACGACCGGATTTGGATCGGCGATCGCGCTCAGCATGAGCCCGTAAGCATCTTGTGGCGTGGATGGGGCAACCACTTTGAGTCCCGGGACCGACAGGTACCAGGACTCGGTGGTGGCCGAGTGCTGCGACCCAAACCGCAGCCCGGCCCCGCCGGTGGCGCGGATCACGAGTGGCACATTCATCTCACCCGCCGACATATACATGTATTTGGCCGCTTCGATCACGATCTGATCGAAGGCAACAGCCCCGAAGTCGGCAAACATCAGCTCGGCGACCGGCCTGAAGCCGGCAAGCGCCAGACCGATCGAGGCTCCGATGAATCCGGTCTCCGAGATCGGCGTGTCCATGACTCGATCCGGCCCGAAGGCATCCAGCAATCCATCGGTGACTTTAAACGATCCTCCTGCTGCCGCGATGTCCTCACCCAGGAGCACCACGTTCTCGTCGGCCTGCATCGCCTCACGCAGGGCAGCGGTAATGGCTTCCCGATAGGTTGTCTCAGGCGTAGACATCGGCAGTCACCTCACTCAGCTCGGGCCAGGGCGCGGAGTTGGCGCGTTCCAACGCGGCCTCGATCGTGGCCGCGACTTCGGCGTCGATTCGGCCGATCTCCTCCTCGGAATGACCGGCCTCGACCAGCCGGCGGCGCGAAATCTTGAGAGGATCGCGCTCCAGCCACGCCTTGACCTCTTCTTCGGGGCGGTACTTGGCGGGATCGCTGCGCGAGTGGCCGCGGTGGCGGTAGGTCTTGCATTCGAGGAAGCTGGGTCCCTCGCCCTTCCTTGCCAGGTGAAACGCTTCCATGGCGGCGTCGTAGACAGCTGTGACGTCGTTGCCGTCCACGATCTGGGAGCGCATCGCGTAGGAGGTGGCTCGTACGGCAAGATCGTCCACCGGAGTGGTGCGTCTCAGGGGACTGTACTCACCGTAGAGATTGTTCTCGCAGACGAAGATGACCGGCGCCTTCCAGACCGCTGCCAGGTTGAGCGCCTCGTGGAAGGCTCCGATGTTGGTTGCCCCATCGCCGAAGAAGGTAACCGATACGCGGCCATCCTTGCGCAGCTGTGATGCCCGACCCAAACCCACGGCGACAGGAAGTCCGGCTCCGACGATGGCAAAGGAGCCATAGAGACCTCGGGACTTGTCGGTCAGGTGCATCGAGCCGCCCTTGCCGTGGTTGACCCCGGTAGCCTTGCCCATGATCTCGGCGAAGGCGGCTTCCGGATCCATTCCTCGCGCTAGGGCGTGGTGATGACCACGATAGGTGTAGGTGGAATAGTCGTCCGGCTGCATAGCCGCGGCGAAGCCCACGGCAATCGCTTCCTGCCCCTCGGCCAGGTGCGTGCTTCCCGGCACAAGGGATCGGGTGAAGAGCATCTGAACCGTCCCTTCGAAAGCCCGAATAAGGGCCATGTCGCGATACATCTTGACGAAATCGGGTTTGACCGATTGTTCTACTTCGAGGGCCATGACCTGAGCCTCCTTGCATTCATTCTGTGGTTCACCATCAGCTCATTATCATTGTCAAAGGTCCGTAGCGTAGAGCCTACCCTCCGGCCAACCGTGCGCTGAGCCGGCTGCTCAAACGATCAAAGGAGACTGCCAGGATTAGGAGTGCGCCGCGGGCGACGTCCTGATAGAAGGGGTCCACGTTGATCAGGACCAGTCCGTTGTTCATAGCGCTAATGACAAGCAGCCCGACGATGGTGCCAAGAACGGTGCCACGCCCTCCCGTCAGGCTCGTGCCACCCAACACAATAGCCGTGATGACCGAGAGCTCCAGCCCTTGCGCCGTGATGGGCGAGCCAGAGCCGAGCTGGGATGCATTGATCAACCCACCAAGCGCGACGCAGGCACCGGACAGTAGGAAAGCAATGAAGATGAAGAGCTTGGAGCGGATCCCAACCAGTCGCGCGGCCACCGCGTTGGCACCGATGGCGTACATTGATCGTCCATAGGTCGTGTACCGCAGTATGAACCAGAAGATGGCCACGACTGCCACGAAGATGATAACCGGTAACGGAATAGTCAGGAACGGCCTCGCGGAGCCAAGAGTGCTGAAGCCGTTGACGCTTTGAGTCTGGCCACCGGAGACCACTTCCGTCAAGCCACGGAAGACTGCCAGCGTCCCCAAAGTCGTGATAAGCGCATTGACCCCAATCACCGTGACGAGGAAGCCGTTGAGGGCGCCGAGTCCAATACCTGCGAGGACGGCTGCGAGCACGCCGACAGTGAGGCCATGACTGTTGGAGACAACCGCCAGAATCATGCCGCAAAACGCCACTCCCGAGCCGACCGAGAGGTCGAATTGCCCGGCGATGAGCAACATCGTGCCCGGCGCCGCAATAATGCCGGCGATGGCAGCCGCAGTCAGAATATTGAGCCAGTTGTTCCAGGTGAAGAAATACGGCGAGTTGCTTGCGAAATAGACACTCTCACCCACCAGGAGCACGACAAGCACCATGGCGGTGGAAACTACGAGGCCTCTCCGGGGTTTGGGTATGGCGGGAGCGACTGCCGAGCTTGCTGTGGTCTGCAGCCCCCCGGTCGCATTCGCGGCGAGCCCTGTCTGGTTCTGGTCCGGTTCCCCCTTCAGCGCGCCCATCTAATGTCCCTCAGCAACCAATCGCTCGGTGGTAATCTCGCCACCTTCCAGGGTTACAACAATCCGGCCGCGCGCTATCACAATCGCACGGTCCGCTACCTGCACCACCTCCTCATAGTCGGAGGTCGAAACTAAAATCGCGACCCCTTGGGCTGCAAGGGAGCGCATGAGCTTGTATATCTCTTGGCGCGCTCCCACGTCCACTCCCCTGGTCGGCTCCACCAGGACGAGAGCGCGTGAGTTTCGCTCAAGCCAGCGACCGAGAAGTACCTTCTGCTGGTTGCCGCCCGATAGGGTGGCCAGCAGTTGGTTCGGGTCATTTCTGGACTTGATGCCCAGGGCATTGTGCCAGCGTCTATAGGCAGCGGCTTCGATCTTGAATGTAATGAAGGCTCCCAGCTTCGCAAGGCGTGGCCAGGAGGGGGCGCTGAGATTTTCGGCTACGGAACGCACCGGAAAGGAACCTTCGCGCTGGCGGTCGGCGGGCAGCAGTCCGACCCCTGCTGCGATAGCGTCGTGGGGATGGTGGAACGATGCTCGTCTCCCGTAGAGCTCGAACGTTCCGGCTGTGAGGGACCGTAGTCCGAAGATTGACTCGGCTACGGCCGCCGCTCCCGAGCCGATCTTGCCGTACAGAGCGACGATCTCTCCCGGAAAGACCGTCAGGTTGGCCCCGGAGAAGTCGTCGCCGGATGCTGCTTCCTCCAGGCGGATTGTCGGAAGCTCTCCAAGGTCCCAGGTTCTGGATTCCGGTCGGTGCACCTCGCCGACGGCGCGGCCGACCATTGCCTGCACCAGATCGCTCCGGTTGAGCTTGGAAATCTCACCCCGCAGGACCACGTTGCCGTCGCGAAGTACCTCGACCAGATCGGCGATGGCGGGGACCTCGTCCAGACGGTGGGTGATGTAAATGATCGCCACCCCTCGATCCCGCAGGCGTCGGATGAACTCGAACAGCCGTTCCACCTCCTGTGAAGAGAGGGCGGCTGTTGGCTCGTCCAGGATGAGACAGCGTGCCTCCTCCGTGAGTTCGCGCGCGATCTCGACGATCTGACGCTCCCCAATCCGAAGGTCGCCGACGACTGCATCAGGGTCGATCGAAACCTCGAGTTCCGACAGTACCCGTTGCGCCGTACGCCGCATGGTCGCCCAATCGACCAATCCCAGCCTGCCGGGAAGGTGTCCTAAGGCGATATTCTCGGCTACCGTCAAGGTGGGTGCGTCCACGATCTCCTGGAAGATCATCCGAATCCCGAGATGTCTGGCGCTGAGGGGATCGAGAGCCAGGCGAACTTCCCCGGCCACGTCGATTTCCCCCGAGTCGGGTTTGTAGTCACCAGAAAGGATCTTGACCAGAGTGGACTTGCCGGCTCCGTTCTCGCCCAGAAGGGCGAGAACGGAGCCGGCAACGACCTCGAGATCCACCCCGTGGAGAACCTCGACGCCGCCAAAGGACTTACAAATCGACCGGGCCTGAAGCTGGAACTTCACGACCTACTTGCACGTGGGGTGATAGATGCTGTCGATATTCAACTTGTTGATGAGGTGGTGCGGCACCAGAAGCATTTTCGGAACGGACTGTCCCTTGGCCAGCTTGATCAGGTTGGGAATACCGATCTGGCCATACCGCTCCGGAAAATAGGCCGCATCCCCAACCCAGTGCACGTTCTTCTTGATTTCGCACCAGGCGGACGGATCGGCGCCCTGACCGGAGTAGTAGATGTCGTTGGCGCGACCGGCCGTCCTGGCGGCGGCAAGAGCGCCTTCGATGACATCATCGTTGATCCCGACGACGATGATCCGATGCTGGCCGGTCAGCGCCGTCAGCACGTCGGTGAAAGTGGTACGAGCAATGTCGATTCGGCCCGTGTTCTCCTTGCGGAGTCCGTGGATCTTCCCGCAGATTTTGGAAAAGCCTGTCCGGTATCCGCCCATACGCTGATCATTCACGACGCCCACGGCGAAGTCTTCCATTGAGACGAACGAGTCGTACTTGCAGTTGAAGTTCTTCTTGAAGAACAATCCCATCGCTGTCCCGCCAACGTATCCGGCGTAGCTATTATTGGCGCCCATGAACGCAGTCTCACATGGCGGTTGGTGGATGTCGATGGCGATCACCGGAACGGATGGGCCGGCAGCGCAGATCGAGGGAGAAGACTTCGCGTCACTCTGGAAGTTGAGGTAGGCCTTGACCCCCTCTGTCTTGAGCGTTTTGACACAGTCCAAGGTCACCGATGTCTGTTCTCGGGAGTCGCAGAACACGAGCTGAGCGCCGGAGCGCCTTGCTTGCTGTTGAATGCCCACCGAGACGAGATGAACGAAGGGGACCTGGTCGCCGAGGGAAATGTACCCAAGCTTGAGACCCTTCCCACTTCCCGGCTTAGCCTGCACGAACTTCGCGACCCCACTCTCCTTTTTGAGCGGCACGGTACTGGGATTGATGGGCTGGAGCGCCTGAGCCTGCTTGTGAGTACCGAATGCGAGCGATGCGCCGGTGCCGAGGCTGGCTGCCAGGGTGAGCGCCAGCAGTGAACACACAATGCTCACTCGCAACAAAGAACTGCGCAACATGGTCACTTCCTCCTGGTGAGTGCGGTGCTAGAAACGACGCCATCTCCTAAGACATATGGTACGCTCCACGGAAGCCGGCTTGTTCCGAATGGAGACGGTTGATGCTACTGCCGTACCTCGAGCTCTCCTCCTCCGAACTCTCAGCTGTGAACGATTCCGGAAACGATACCAGCCGGCAGTTTTTAGTCTAGCGATGGAAGCTTCTGGTGTCAAGCGCGGGTCCTAGACACGCAGGCCCGTCTGTGCTAGGTTGTTGTACCGGGCCTGGAATCGATACCAGCACCGGGCTCACGTTGCCCATCGGTTCTTTAGGGAGAGCAGGCTATGACCGAAACCCAACAGGCACAGATTGCCTTCTCCGAGCTCCTCGGCCGTCGCGTTCGTCTCGGCCCGTGGGAAGATCAGAAAATCTCGACCTACAGTAAGATCCAGGAAGCGTTGCACGGGGGGCGCTGGGACGAGGCGGCATCCCTTGCCAACTACTTCGTGGACGAGGCGAACGTCTGTTTCACTCTATACCGTCAATGGATCGCCGACCTCAACGGCTATCTGCGCGATCGTGGCGTGGCCTCCGGTGAGCTGCAAGAGGTCAACGCGCGCATTGTCGATGTCCTGAGACTGCCCGATGGTGAGCCCTGGATTCCGCATCGGCAGTGGTATCGGTTCATCACCGAGGTCGAGGAGTTCGTGGCGCTGGCGCATCGAGAGCGCCTCTCCCAGGCGCTGAGCAAGCTGGATCAGTTTAAAGAGAGCTGGCGCAGGTGTCACGACCGGGACGTCGACCACACGTACGGATTGATGTCGGAGATCAAGACGAGATTTGGTGAAGCCGCCATTGCCGACATGTACCAGCGGGTACTGCTGCCCCTGTTCGTCTGGCGCTACGAGAAGTTCGACATCGACAAGCACCCCTGGGATCAGGCGCTCGAAGTGCTCATGACAGTGGCCTGCGAGGCCATGCGAGGGCATCTCGTTGGACCGGAGCGAACGGGCGACTTCGAGCTGGTTGAGGAGGAGGATCGCTTCATCCTTCGCTTCGATCCCTGCGGGTCTGGAGGAAGGACCGTCAGGGGAGACTGGATCGAGGGAACCCCAGCGCGCATGGAGCAGCCCTATAACTGGAAGGTGAGCGAGGAAGAGAGTTCCTGGAACCACTACACCAAAGGTGTCTGTCTCTACTGTTCGCACTGCATCATCCTGATGGAGGAGATGCCGATGGACCGCTTCGGCTATCCGGTGCGCGTCATCGATCCCCCGGTTTACCCGGATACCAACCGTGATCCCGCCGTGCGGCAAAGGTGTCAGTGGCAGATGTTCAAGGACCCGACCAAGGTTCCGGAGGAGTACTACAAGCGAGTCGGTCGGACCAAACCAAAGGCGTTCGGCTCGTCGGCACAGGGAGCGCCCGACTTGCCGGACCTCAAGGGTGGTCTGCCCGGCACCGGCTAGCCGTGTACGAAAGCGCGTCAGATGCAGGCGCACCGTATCCTGCGCCGCAATTATTGCTTGCGAAAGGAGCTGTCATGTCGTTCGCGGTCAACGTTCTGAAGATGGGCGAGATGCCCGTGCCGGGCCCTGAAGTGTATTGGATGAGCCACTGGGATGAATTCATCACGCTGACCTTTCTCATGGTGGTCGCTCGCGACGAGCAGCATACCGTCGTCGTGAACTGCGGCCCGCCAGCGGATCTGGCACCGCTCAACACCCTCTGGAAGGGCTTCCACCCGAGCGGGCGCGTTCAGTTCAAGCGAGAGGAGAGCGAGCGTCCTGCCAACGCGGTAGCCTCACTTGGGGTGAAGCCGGAGGAGGTGACGCACCTCATCATCTCACCGTTGGTTGCTTATGCTGACGCCAACGTGGCGCTCTTCCCCAACGCCCAGATCGTTTTGTCTCGTCGTGGCTGGATCGAGGATGTCATGGCACCTCCCTACCCGGTTCATATCCCGCGCGACATATTCGTGCCCCCGGATGTTCTGAAGCACCTGCTCTTCGACGCAGGGGACCGAGTGCGGCTCCTCGACGACGGTGAGGTGTGTCCCGGTATCAGCGTGTGGTGGGCGGGCGTCCACCACCGTTCCTCCCTCGCCATCGTCATCGACTCTCGCAATGGCAAAGTCATCGCATCGGATTCGTTCTTCCAGTACGGCAACGTCGAGCAGAATCACTACCTGGGAGTAGGTGAGAGCTACGCCGAAGCGATGAGTACGTACGCCCGGATCCGAGACGAGGCGGATATCATCGTATCGCTCTACGACGGTGCGGTGTTCGACCGCCATCCGGGTGGAGTTATCGCGTAGAGGTGGCAGAGCGTCCGGCAATCGGGGCACACACGGAGGGAGTGCAATGACCAGGTTGACCTGGTCCGAAGAGCTCGGCAAGCGGGTTCGAACAGGAAACTGGGAGGATCAGGCCGTTTCTACCGTCCGGAAGATCGAGGATGCCGTGGGCGAGGGGCGCTGGGAGGAAGCCGCCCAGCTCGTCGATTACTTCATGGAGGAGGCGAAAGTCTGCCACAACATTTATGGCCTCTGGTTTCGTGGGTTCGTGGACTGGCTCGCACTCCAGGGCGTCCCTGACGATCAACGGGAGCTTGAGCTCAATCGCCTCAGCCGGTTGATGGCGTTCCCCGACGGAGAACCGTTCGAGCCAACCGAACGGTGGGAGGCGCTTGGGGCTAGGGCAGGAGTGCTGGGGAACCGGATGCGAGCGCTCTCTATTTCGCCGGAGCAAGCTCTATTAGAGCTTGATGAGCTTCGCGAGCACTGGCGCCAGCTCCACGACCGCTGGGTCGACATGACATCCGGGGTTCTCGCCTTCGTCGCCAAGCGCTTCGGAGAACCGGCGCTGGAGAACTGCCACCGGTACGTGCTGGAGCCATACATCCAGGAGCGGTATATGCCTTTCGACCTTCGAAATCGGAAGTACGAGGAGACGCTGTACCGCAATCTTTATCTCTCCTTCGAGGCGATGCGCGGCCACCTCTGTGGACCGGATCGGCGTGGCGACATCGATCTTGAGGAGCATGAGGACCGGTGGGTGCTGGAGTTCGACCCGTGTGGGTCCGGTGGCCGCTCGTCACGTGGTGACCCGGTCGAAGACACAGGGTCACGGGTCGAGCCGCCATACGAGTTCGGCGTCACGCAGGGCGAGCATGACTGGGCCTGGAACGAAAAGGGAGTCTGCTATTACTGTGCGCATTGCTGCTTCGCGCTGCAGCTCTTGCCCGCAGAGCGATGGGGCCATCCGGTCCGAGTGGTCGACTCGCCACTCTATCCGCAGGAGACGACGGGAGAGCGGCCGAAGAAGTGTCGCTGGACGATCTATAAGTCCGTCGACGCGATTCCGCAGGAGGCGTACGAGAGAATCGGGAGGAAAAAGCCGTTATGACGTGGAGCGTTGGAGCCGGCCTGGATGATAAGGGGGTCGTCGTGACCGGAGCTGCCGGCGGTATCGGCCGCGCTGTGGCCGCGGCCTTTGCGACGGCAGGGGCACGGGTGTGCGCGGTCGACATGAGTCAGCAGGCCGTGGACGAGCTGGTGGCCGGGCTGGAGAGTCCGGAGCGGCATCTGGCCATGGGCGCCGATCTCGCCAATCTGGCCGGTCAAGAGCCGCTGCTACGGCGCGTGCGGGACTCGTTCGGCGGGGTCAACGTGCTTGCCCACCTGGCCGCAGTGCTGCGCCGCCGGCCGATCGAGGAGGTCACCGAGGAGGACTGGGACGCCCAGCTCGACGTCAACTTGAAGGCGTCGTTCTTTTTGAACCGGGCGGCCGCACGGCTCATGAAGGAGAACGGAAGGGGTGGGAGGCTTATCAACTTCAGCTCTCAGGGCTGGTGGACAGGCGGATTCGATGGCTCGGTGATCTATTCGGCCAGCAAAGGGGGAATAGTATCTATGACGCGAGGACTGGCGCGGACCTACGCGCCGTACGGCATCACGGTCAACGCGGTATCTCCGGGAGCAGTGGACACTCCGATGATGCGCGGCGGAATGACGCAGGAGGGCCTGGATGCGTTCGTGCGGCAGATTCCGCTCGGCCGTATGGCAGAACCAGAGGAGCTTGCCGGTGTCGTGGTCTTTCTCGCCTCCGACCACGCGAGCTACATCACGGGCACAACGATCAACGTCAGCGGTGGCCAGCTGATGTACTGATACTGCCGACTCGAACCTCTTCCACCTTTCCGCTATGGGCGCTGCGGTAGGCTGCGTCCAGGATCTCGACGGTACGAGCGCCCAGCTCGATGGGCGAGCAGTTCTCGACCTGGCGACCCAGAGCGAGATCCACCAGAGTGTCGATCGGTCCCACGCAGTCGTAGAGTCCCGCTTCCGGTTCGAGGTCCAGCTTGATATCGTCCTCAGGACTGCGATACCGCCAAACGAGCTCCCTCTCCAGGTCAATGTCGAACTGACCATCGGACCCGATCACCCGAACTTCCAGCTGGTGCTTGTTACCGCCTGCGCCGAGATGGTTCGAGCCGCCGGACATGGTGCCGGTCGCTCCGTTGTCGTAACGCAGCGCGATGGCGTCGTGCAGCTCGACCGGGGCCGAGAGCGGCGCCGACATGAAGGCGAATACATCCTTTCCGCGCAAGCCCGTCAGCCAGAGCGCAAGTCCGAGCGCATGTGAGAGCTGCGCCTGGCCGTAGCCTCCACCGGAGAGCGCGGGGTCGGTCCAGGTGCGCTGCTCGGGAACGGACTCGGGCGCAGCGGCGGGGTAGGCGCCTGTATTCGAAAGAAGCTCGCGGGTCACCGAGGCCATGTAGATCGCGACGTTTTCGATCTGTCCGACTCCTCCGCCTGTCGCCATCAGGCGCTTCGCCTCGCGGACCATCGGCTTATAGTTCCAGCCGAAGGACACGAGCACGTGGCGGTTGGTTCGCTTTGCCGTCTCTACCAGATCCCATGCCTGCTGGGGATCGATCGTCACAGGCTTCTCGACCAGCACGTGGGCGCCCGCTTCAAGAGCTGCCTTGGCGTGCTGATGGTGCAGACTCGAGGGGCTTGAGACGACACAGATGTCGATGCCTGCGTTGATGACATCCCGATAATCCTCACTTGCGACGGCGAAGCCATACTCGTCACGAATCTTCTCGAGAAGCCCACGACCAAGGCGGCTCACTGCCACAAACTCGACATCGTCGGAGCGCCGCTTCAAGTTCGGTAGGTGTGAAGCCACCGCCCATGATCCAGCTCCGATCACTCCCAAGCGCAATTTGCCCATGATGGCTCCTTTCCATCTCGCACCAGCGTCGCTCTCTGCCGAGCGCTGGAATCGGTTCCAGTCCGCATGCCCATGGTACAGGAGCGACGCACCCGCGTCAAAGAGGTGGTTCCACTCGCATCTGACATATCCGCAGCGGCATCAAAAGTCGTTCGTGCTGAGGAGAGTCCGCGTAGGAATTGACGTATGCCCGGGGGAAACCGTACGATGACAGCGCACGGGGCCGTCGGAATCGTTTCCAGAAGGCGGTCCGTGCGCGAAGTCGGCGAGGTATTCCGCATGGGATCGCGACCATCGATGATGCAGGCTGTCGAGCTGCCGGCGTTCGATTCGCCGCTTCGTCTGGTCGAGCGCCCTATTCCGGAACCGGGGCCTGAACAGGTGCGGGTACGGGTTCAGGCCTGTGGCGTGTGCGGCTCGGACCTCTTTCTCCAGAAGGGTGGCTTTGGGAACGAGGATGTGCTACCTGTGATACCCGGACATGAGGCGGCGGGAGTTGTCGATGCGCTCGGCGCCGGTGTAACGGATTGGGCAGTGGGCGAGCAGGCGGCGCTGTACTACATCACCGCTCCCCCTGGCGATACATTCGCGGCCGGAGGACGGCCCAATATCAGCCCGCAGCTATCCCGGATGGGGGTCGACATCGACGGCGCGTTTGCGGAGTACATGATTCGACCCACTTCAGCGCTGATTCGGCCGAGGGAGCCGGTCGATCCGCGCGTATTGGCCGTCTTAACTGATGCCGTCGCCACGCCGCTGCACGCACTGAAGCGGGTCGCGCACCTGGCGCCAGGCGAAACCATCGTCGTCCTTGGCATTGGCGGCATCGGTTCCAATGCCGTGCAGCTCGGCAAGGCCTTTGGCGCACGGGTGATTGCGGTCTCACGGTCTGCCGGTAAGCTGAGACTGGCGGAGCGGTTGGGGGCTGACGAAGTGGTACAGGCCGGCGACGATCCCGTGAGCGCGGTCCGGCGTCTAACGCGGGGATGGGGTGCGGACGTTGTGGCCCAATGTGTCGGCTCAGCGCGCCAGGATGAACAAGCGATCGCCATGGCCGGGCCCGGCGGACGGGTGGTCCTTATCGGGTCGAGCGTTGACGCGTTTTCGGTTCGGTCCGTCGACCTCATCTGGCGCGAGCTGTCCGTCCTGGGCTCGCGTGGAATGGTGCCCGAGGACATCCGAGACGCCATCAACCTTTACCTCGACGGCACAATCGTTGCTGATCACCTGATTGATCGTGCCCGTCCACTGCCAGAGGCCAACGAGGCACTCAACGATCTTCGGGAGGGACGAGTTCTACGCTCGGTGCTGGTTCCGTAGAGCGCTTGGGGGGAGATTGCACCCATGGGAACTGATCCCGACTTTGCAAGCGATCTCACAACACTCGTGGAGCTTTCTGAGGATCACGCCTACTATTTTCGAACGCGGCTCGCCTTCGTGAGTGAGGCAACGATGCGAACGACGACCTGGATCAGATGGAGGGACGTCTCGTCCCCTGAGCACTCAAGCGTGCTCTACTACACGGCATGGGACTAGCGAGGGATGAGAGCTCGGTCACAACGGAAACGCGTGTGCGCAAAGGCGGCCAATTTCTCTATCGGGCCATGCAAGCGGATGACGATGGCCTGCCAAGAGTCGGGCCCTCTTCGCGCCGTTTGGGGGCCAGGCCCGGTACTGGTTACGCGACAGATATTGAGGTTCATCCGGATGGGTATGTATACCCGGGGACCGGCGGCATGTCAGTGGCTCCAGACGATCCGAGAAACCTTCCCGAGCTTCGCCGCCCTAGATCTCTGGGTGGACTAGGTAAGGACCCAGTCTGGTGCGTCGATGCAAGTGTGCTCGGAGAGGATCTAACCCATCGCCCCGATGAAAATGCCGCATCGCGTCATGGATTCGTCGAACCGGCGCGGCCAATGCCCTTTGAGGAGTACCAGGGAGCTCTTGTCGCAACACGGCATCGCTGGACGCTGGTGATATCATCGTAGCGGGTGGCATCGATGACGGTTGAAGAGCTACGCGAGTTAGATCTCCATGCTTCTGCGCTTGGGGAGTACCTCTATGACAGAGCGAGGGAGCTGCTCCAGCAGGGCACTCCACGCGACAGCATCCGCGCGG
>Ga0207416_1002009_pt1 | contig 23854 bp, 21 predicted proteins | sample PaiPotPPM11metaG_FD_184107 | JGI IMG/M metagenome (GOLD analysis project Ga0207416, IMG submission 184107) | Iron sulfur acid spring bacterial and archeal communities from Banff, Canada, to study Microbial Dark Matter (Phase II) - Paint Pots PPM... ...
GCCATCTGTTCGTCGCGCCTGTCTTGGTGGGGGGCGGCAACCAGGCCTTCCCCAACCATGTCCGCCTGCAGCTCGAACTGCTGGACGAACGCCGTTTCGCCAGCGGCGTGGTGTACCTTCACTACCGCACCAGGACGTGAGGCGACGGCGACGCTGCCCGGACGTCTAGGACGTGGCTCCTATTAGGAGGCACGCCCCATACCAAAGCCACGATGAAATCCACATTGCACCCAGAAACCGGCTCTGCAGGTTTCGTCGTGGCTTGAGTTTAGGGGGCACGGCTACGCAGTCCTGGCAACGTTTGCTGCCAACGGACGCCAGGCGAAAAAACTCGCGGCTGCGACCGGCGAAGCCCGACGCTTCGCTCTGCGCGGACTCTCGGAGGTCGGATCCGTGATGGAAACGGCCGGCCGGACCCAGCCCGCGAAGGCGGACTTCGCCCGGTGGTGGCGGGCCACCACGGGATATCCATTGTGCGGAGTATCGTTGCCGCATCTGAACCGTCTTGCCCGTAGACTAGATGGCAGGCAACTGACGGAGGTCCGACGATGCGGCACGGTCACCCATTCCTGGAGCGCCTGGCGCGGGGACCGATCCTGTGCGACGGCGCGATGGGCTCGCTCCTCTACGCGCGCGGCATCCCCTACGAGCACTGCTTCGAGGACCTCAACCTGACCGATCCGGAACGGGTGACGGCCATCCACCTCGACTACATCGCGGCCGGCGCGGAGATCATCGAGACCAACACCTTCGGCGCCAACCGGTTCAAGCTGGCCGATCACGGCCTGGAGGACAAGGTGCGCCGGCTGAACCGCGCCGGCGCGAAGCTGGCCCGAGAGGCCCGAGACGTGAGCGGGCAGGCCGTCTTCCTGGCCGGCAGCATCGGCCCGCTCGGGCATCCGCTGGCGCCGGTGGGCCGCATCACTGCCGCCGACGCCCGGGCGGCCTTCCAGGAGCAAGCGGAGGGGCTGCTGGAGTCGGGCGTCGACCTGCTGATCGTGGAGACGATCGCCGACCTGGCGGAGATGCGGGAGGCGCTGGCAGCAATCCGCGGCCTGAGCGACCTGCCGCTGGTCGCCCAGATGACGTTCGGGGAAGACGGCGCCACGTCGAGCGGCGAGGATCCGGCTACCATCGCTCGCATCCTGCTGGACGTAGGCGCGGACGTCGTCGGGATCAACTGCGCGCTTGGCCCGGCCGGCACGTTGGACGTGATCGCCGCGATGCACGCCGGCTATCCCGAGGCGCCGCTGGCAGCGCAACCCAACGCCGGTCTGCCGCGCCGCGTCAACGACCGCCTCATGTACGTGGCGACCCCAGAGTACTTCGCCGACCACGCGCGTCGTTTTCTGGCCACCGGGGCGCTGCTCGTCGGCGGCTGCTGCGGAACCACCCCCCAGCACATCGCGGCGATGGCGACCGTGGTCCGCGAGCAAAGTCCCCAGCCGATGACGGAGCAGAAGCTGCCGGCGTACTCGCACGTCAGCCAACGCCCGGAACCGGCCGAGACCGGTAGCGTGTCCCGCGCCCCGACCCACCTGGCCCAGCTCTTTCAGCAGCGCCGCTTCGTCGTGAGCACGGAGATGCGCCCGCCGCGCGGCGTCAAGTTCCGGCGCTTCCTCGAGAACGCCGCCTACTTGCGGGAGCACGGCACGGACGTCATCAACATCCCCGACAATGCCATGGCCCAGGTTCGGATGAGCAACCTGGCCGCGGCTCGCCTGATCCAGGAGCACGCCGGCATCGAGACCATCGTTCATTTCACGCCGCGCGACCGCAACCTCATGGCCGTGCAGAGCGACCTCCTGGGGGCGCACGCCACGGGCATCCGCAACGTGCTGGCGATCACCGGCGATCCGCCGAGTCAGGCCGACGTTCCCAGGATCACCGGCAATTGGGATGTCGACAGCATCGGCCTGATCGCAATCTTGCGCAACATGAACCGCGGATTGGACAGCACCGGGCGCAAACTTGGCGACCCGACGGCGTTTTTCATCGGTTGCGCCGCCACCCCCTCCGCCGTCGATCTGAACCTGGACTTGGAGCGCCTGCACCGCAAGATCGAGGCAGGAGCCCAGTTCATCATGACCCAGCCGGTCTTCGACGCTCCGACCCTGGTCGACTACTTCGCCCGCTACGAGGCGCAGTACGGCCCGATCGCCATCCCGATCATGGTGGGGCTGCAACCGCTGCACTCCTACCGGATGGCGGAGAAATTCCACAACGAGGTGCCGGGCATCGTTATCCCCGACGCCGTCCGCGAGCGCATGCGCCAGGCCGGCGAGCGTAGCGCGGAGATCGGCCTGGCGATCGCCCGCGACCTGATCGACGCGCTCCACCCTCACGTCCAGGGGGCCTACATCTTCGCGCTGGACCGCTACGATCTCGCCACGGAGCTGATCGCTCACATTTCCGCCGCGGCACGGACCGGCTCCTGATGGAAATGGCGTGAAGAACCTAACGATCAGGTGCTGGAGCAACGCGCTGGTCCAGCCGAATCTTCACCGCTCGCCCGGCGTCGATTGCTCCAACATACCATCGATGTCCGGGGTTTCCTCGTCCACACCCGATCCGTTGGTGCCGCCGCTATGGGCATCGTAGCCAGGGCCGGGAGTCTCGGCTACGCGGCGGACGTCGATCGGCGCGATCGCTTCCATCACGCGGCGCGCCGCGGCCTCCGGCTCTTTTTGCACCTCGAAGTCCCAGAGACGGATCACCGTCCACCCCATGGCGCGCAGCTCCGTATCGACCCGCCGATCGCGCTCCTGGTTGCGCGCGATCTTCTTATCCCAGTACGCCCCGCTGCGGCCTTGCCAGTAGCGTGCCGGATGCCCATGCCAGAAGCCGCCATCCACGAACACGGCAACTCTGGCTTCGCGAAAGACGAAGTCGGGCTTTCCGGGCACCGTTGGGCAGTGGGACTCCCATCGAGGTAGCCCAAGTGATTGGAGCGCAGCATCCAGCTCACGCTCCGGAGATGTGCCGGTGCTCTTTACCGCCTGCATGGTCTTGCGCCGTTGCTCCGGTGTCAGCGGGTCAGGCATCGCTCTCCACGCTCGGTCCCTGCATTACCCCGTCCATTCCCGCACTATTTTTCGGGGCCTCCGTGTCTCAATATTGACAGATAGGGACGCCGAAGAGATCGCAAATAGTGGTTACCCATCGTCTCTTGTTGTGCAAATCACGCATAATCGATTTGCAGCGACGGATCAGTCTCACGTGAACTTATGACTCGGTTATACATATCAATTATCACACGAACTTGATCAGCAACCGAGCGCGAATTTGCGATCGATAGCTCAGTGATGTTGCCGCTTATAAATCGCTCGGCCCCCAACACCTCTATCCGATTCTTAAGACCGACATTTTCGGCACGAGTCTCTGTCGCTGCTATGCGCTGGTCGGGGACAATCACGATTGGACGGCGGCCCGCTTCGATGTTCGCCTTGCATTTTTCTATCAGTCGTTCGGTTGGCGAGGTGGTTACGTGGATCGAAATAGAGTTGCGCGGAATATCGAAATCGCCGCCACGTGAGGTCGGCGCGTCCGCGGTAGAGTACGCTTGATGCGATACGACATCCTCACCAAGCCGCACGGCCAGCTTCGCTCCGATCAGGTGCTGCAGCACCGCCCCCTCCACGGTCGAACCCGGAATCTCCCGCTGGCGCCGGCGCGCCTGGGCTAGTACATCCGCTATCAGATAAGAAACCGTATTGCTAAGGTCAGAACTGACCCTCAGGTGTTCCGCGTTGAAGTGGTCGCGAACTCGTTGGATGAGCCAGCTCTCGACGCTCGCCAGCGATGCTAGGCGCTCGGCACCCGGATTGGCAATGATGTCGAGGCTCGCCATTTGGTTGAGAAATTCCGCAAACGCCTCGGCCAATCCCAAGGACCCTCGACTTGTTCGACCTCCCTCTCGGGCCAGCTCCCGCTCGATGCCGTAATCCGACAGGATCCGTTGCACTCGATCACGCCCCAGGCCCGCTACTTGACCTTGGCGATTCGTGCGTAACTGGGTGACGTCTAAGGGAAGGCCACGCTCACGCGCAAGTCTGGTTATGTGTAGTAGAACGGCCAGACTGCCTTTCCCACCGACCTTGCGCTCAGCGCAGAACTCGGCGGTGAGTGTGACGGCGTCAGAACCTGATCCAACGGCGTTATTCACCCAGGTCGCTCGTCACACGGTGTCCGTCACGACAAGCAAACGGTCTGTAGCTCAGCGGCAAATCACCCGACGGCATACCGATTGCTCATCTCGCGAATCGGCCCGCCCAACAGCGGTACCAGGTACTCCCGTGCGAGCCACGCCACCGCGGGCACGCACACTGCGTCGCCAAACCCAAACAGCACTTGATTCGGCGTAGCGCTCCCGAACTTGTAATCGCCCGCCCCCTGAAGTCTCGCATACTCAGTCGGCGTCATCCAGCGAACTCGCAGTTGTCCCTCGCCTAACTCTACTATAGCCTGCTTGCTGGAACCGCCGCGGGCGGTTCTGAGACAGCCGCTTATTGGGTCCGGGCGTACCTCCCACACGGCAATGCCATTCCGAGTTCTTCGATACGCTGAGCGCCAAGTCAGTCGCGGGGAGGGGCGCAATCTCGAAACACGGGCCATGTTCAGGTCGGAGAGCGAAGTCACGAAGGCGCTGACCCTGTCCGAGTCCCACCATCGCGCATCATCGGGCGCGACGCGCTCCACCACGTCCGCCAACGTCGCCGTTGTCATCGACGGTCGTTCCAAGGGAAACGCCTGCAGCGACAGATTGGGATTGCGCTCGGCAAAGAGCGTGAACCACTCTGGACGCAGGTCGCTGGGAGGAAATCTCCTGAATTGCGGATCGAGGCCGAACGGCTCCGCCGAAGGGATCGGCTGACGGGAACCGACAATAAATAGACGGGGACGACTCTGCGGCACAAACCATCGCGCGTCAAGGACCAAGGCGTCACACCAGTAGCCAAATTCGTTGAGTCTCGAGATCACGTCCCTCAAGTCGCCCCCGCCCGCGGAACTGTACAAGCCAGCCACATTTTCCAAGAGCACGACCTGGGGTCTTCGCTGGCCCATGCCATCGAGAACACGGGCGAATTCCCAAACCATTCCCGAATGCTCTCCACGCAATCCAGCCCGTGCCCCGGCCAGTGACAGGTCGGTACAAGGAAAAGAGGCGGTCGCGATCTCAACATCGGGCACATCGCGACCGCGTATAGTCTTGATATCTGCCAGGAGGTACTCGGCGGACCCGAAGTTGGCCGCGTAGAGCCGCTGCTTACTGATAGCGATGTCATTGGCAAATACAACGCGACACCCCTCACGTTCCAACGCCATTCGTACCAGTCCGATGCCAGCGAAGAATTCCGCTACACGGGGAGCAGGATAAAGCACCTACCGTCCACCTTCCCGCGCTTGGCGCCGTTCATTGCCACTCGTGACCGACAGTATAGTGGCTTTAGGCCCCGGCGATCCGTGCCCTTCAGGAATAGCAGGCATCCTATCGACGCCTCTGGGGCGGGTGATCGTGTGCTCGCTACTGCTGTTGCCGGCGCTGGCGATGCCGCTGCTCCAGGAAGCGAATGCGCTCCAAGTCGACCTCCGGCGCTTGCGGCTGTTGGGCCAGCTCGCGCGCTCGATGTGCCGCGGCGAAGATCGGTCGGAGGGAAAGCTGCAGTCCAGGGAACAGCGGGCTGGTGAGCACGTCGTCGCGGACGAGGGCGGGCTGCTCGACATAGCTCCCGGCCTTCAGCTCGAAGCGGCGCACCTGCTCGCGCGCGACGTCGACAACCCAGTAGTGGGCGACACCGCCCCGCTCGTAAATGCCTAGCTTCCTCGTGAGATCGCGCTCGACGGAGCTGGGGGAGAGCGCCTCGACCACGAGGTCGGGCGGGCCGAAGCAGCCCGTCTCACCGATGATGCCGGCGCGTTCGGCGCGGACGAACAGGAGGTCGGGGAGCGTGGCGTTGTACTCGTCGAGGGGCCCCAAACGCACGATGCCCAAGCCACCCTCATCGGCGAACACATCCAGGCGTGTGGACATTTTTTGTACGACGGCCTGATGGGGCTCGGTGGGCGAGGCACGCGTCACGACTTCACCGTCAAGTAACTCGTACAGGATCCCGTCGTCCGGGAGATCACGGAACTCGGCGTACGTCATCCGGCTGCCGGCCAGCGTGGCCATAGCATCCCTGCCTTTCTCTGCTGGACCGTCCCCAGGCAAGACCACGGTCTGTACAGGAGGTCCGGCCGCCGGCTTGCGCCGATTGCTGGCGTCGGGCATAACGGCGGGCGCCCACGATCGCTCCCCTGCCACGACGCCCACGCCGGCCCTGCTCCGCGGAATCGTACCATCGGGGCGGACATCGATGTCGCGTCGCGGCAGGAGGCCGGCGCCAAGAAGCCCAGGCGAGCGTCAACAGACCGATGCCCTGTCGGAAGCAGACATCTACACTGACAAGATACTAGACGCCTGCGGGCGAGACGCGGGCTGCTGGCGTTCTCCAGGAAGAGCCATGGGCACCTCTGAGCACTCCGATGCTGACCTCGCAGTCGATTGGCAGGACTTGATCGGGCGTTTCGATAGGCCGGAGGCGCTGGCGCTCGTGCTGTCGGGGAGCTACGCCCGTGGCGATGCGAACCCTCTCAGCGACGTGGACCTGGTGCGCTTCACCGCCGAGACCGCGCCATCATTGCCCGGCAGCGGCAGCCATTTGTTGGACGACCGACTGGTCGTGGTGACAGACGTCCCTGCCGGCGAAGTCGAGTCCTACTTTGTCCAGCCCGAGCTCGCGGTCGGCCGGATCCCAGGGTTGCGTCAGGCGCGGCCATTGCGCGACCGCGACGGCGTCTTCGCAGCCCTCCAGGCACGGGCGCACGCCTTCGTCTGGGATGCCGCCATGCAGGCGCGGGCGGACGCCTACGCCAGCCGGGCTATGGTGGGTTAGGTCGAGGAGGTCCACAAGGGGCTGGCGGGATTGCGCCAGGGGAATGTGGGGCGGCTGCTCGACGCCGAGTTCGGGCTGAGCTGGGGCCTGAACCGGCTGGTGGAGGTGCAGCGCGGTGGGCTCCTCGCCAGCGGCACCGACTGGTTCGTACAAGCGGAGCAGGTCGTTGGTCCGGCTACCGAGTGGGCCAGATTACGCAGGCACGTCTTCGGCGTCACCGGCGGCGACCGGGCGTCGACACTCGAGGAGCGAGTCATCGCCGGACTGCAGTTCTATGTCGCCACTGCCGAGCTGCTAACTGACATCTGGACGCCCGAGGCAGCGCCGCTCATCGACCACGCGGTCCGCTTGGTACAACACGAGATGGGGCAAGGCTGATGCCCGTATCCCGCCAGGCATCCCGCCTCGGCAAACACCGGATCAAATAACCAACTTCCATCAGGCGGCTCGGGTCACCATCCGCGACCGCCATCGTCCCTAGCCTGCTTCAGCAGGGTTGGTCCTGTTAGCCCGACGGTTCAGCGTCGGGCGCCACGGCGCCGCCGGCTCAACATTCGCTCTCGTCACGTCGACCTGAACGGCAATCAACGCGCCGCTCAACGGAACGCGTCGAGATGCGCGTCGACCCACTCGGCGTAGGTGTGCGGCGGGCGCCCGGTGATCTGCTCGACCGTCGGATATACGGTCCTGCCGAGCAGCGCGGCTTCGGTCCCGCGGACGGCGAGCATCGCCTCTGCCCGCTCGGGTGTTATTCCCTGCGCGACCAGGGCCAGGCGCACCTGCGCGGGCGGGAGATCGACCACAGCTATCGCCGTGCCGAGCGCCGCCGCCAGGATCGCCGCCTGCTCGCGTGGACTGAGCGCCTGGGGGCCGGAGAGGCGGTACGCCCGGCCGGTGTGTCCGGCTTCGGTGAGCACGCGCACGCCGACGGCCGCGATGTCGGCGGGATCGATCCACGCTGCCTTCTGGTCCGCGAAGAGCGCGCGCACCGTGCGCTCCCGCCGGATCGTGTCCGCCCAGCCGAGCGTATTGGACATGAAACCGCCCGGGCGCAGGAACGTCCAGGCGAGACCGCTGACCTTGATGGCGTTCTCGGCGGCGGTGGACCATCCGGTGATCAGGTCGTCCTCATCGCCGCCCGCCGCGAGCACCGAAAGACGCACGATCTGGCGCACGCCCGCCTCTGTGGCGAGGGCGCAGATTGTCGCGTCGGGTGGGAGACCGCCCATACCCGGCGGCGTCACCAGGAAGACTCGCTCCACGCCGGCGAGGGCGGCGCGCAGGCTCGTTTCGTCCTGGACATCGCCGGGCGCCACCTCGACGGTGGCGCCGAACAGCGCCCGCGCTCTCTCCGGGGTGCGGCTCATGACGCGTACCGCCTGACCATGGTCCAGCAGCCGCGGGACGAGCTCGCGCCCCACGGTGCCGGTTGCTCCTATGACGAGGATCATTGCACTATCCTCTCCTTACCCTATCGACGGCGACTCGGTGGCGGATCTAGCAATCTGGCCGGGAGCGTTGATCTTGGTTCCCCGGCGCCTGCCCGTGCCGCCTATCGACCGGGCGGTTGGGCGATCGGGCTGAGGTGCAGCCCGGCGATGACCCACCGGCCTTCCCGGCGGACCGCGATTAGCGTGGCCCGGAACTTGTTGCCCGGGACCTCGTTCCCCTTGTACGTGGCGCGCTGGGGCTGGGCAAATACGACGATCGCGGCGTCGCCATACGGGCGAACGGTCGCGTCCTCCGCCGTGAGCTCCTGGTACTGCAACTCGCCTGGCTGATGGCGGGCGAGCCACTGCTCCTTGGTCAGCATGAATCCCAGCGGACCGACGGCAAGGAAATCCGCGTCGAGCATCGGCTCGAGCGCGGCGACGTCGCCGCGCAGCTCGGCTTCCGCCCAGCGCTGGAGAAGGGCCAGGATCTGGCTCGCGTTGTCATGTGTGTCGGTGTTCATCGGTATCTCCTTTTTCTTGAGGCGACTGTTTCAAAGGGTCGGGTTGGCTCGCCGCGGCTCATTGACGGTGCATCATCGCCTCCTCGTTGTCTCTCCCTGGCTTCGCTGTGTTCGATTCTCGAGCAGCGAGCCCCGTTGCATCATCGAGCACCCTGTTGCGTGGCGCTATTCGCTGCTGGCCTGCCAGCCGTGATCATCACCAGGGCGAGGATAGCCCCCCCGACGAGGACAGCCGTCCCCCAGGCCGTAGCAACGGAGTAGCCGTGGACCAGACCCTGGGCTACCATGACGAGGCCGTGCGGTTGGGACGCGAGGTAGGCGCCGGTGGCGTTGGCCGCCAGCGTGTTGAGCAGCGCAGTACCAATCGAGCTGCCGACCTGCTGCGCGGTCGGGACCATGGCGGAGGCAATCCCGGCGTCGCCAGGGTCGACGCCCATGGCGCCGGTGCTGAAGGCGGGCGCCAGCGCGCAGACGATGCCGAGACCCAGCAGGAGCTCCGCCGGGAGGATCTGCGTCGCATAGCCGCTGTCGACCCGTAGCTGCGTGAGGAGCGCCATTCCAGCAGCCGCGACCAGCACGCCGGGCGCCACCAGGAATCGAGCCGGCAGGCGGGGCATCAGCCGGCGGACAATTGTCCAGGAACCGACCTGAGACGCCAGAGTCATCGGCAGAAAGGCCAGGCCCGCTTGGAGCGGCGAGTAACGGAGGACGACCTGCAGGTAGTAGGTGAGGAAGAGGAAGGCGCCAAACATGCCGGCCATGGTCAGCCCCGCGGACAGGTACGCGCCGCCGCGATTGCGATCGAGCAGGATGCGTAGCGGCAGCAACGGATTGGCGGCGCTCGCCTCTCGCCCCACGAAGCCGATCAGCAGCACGCCGCTCGCCAGGAAGAACCCAACCACGGCGCGCGAGCTCCAACCCCGCGATGCGGCTTCCGTGCAGGCGTATACCAACGCCACGAGACCCGCGGTGACAAGGACAACACCGGGCAGATCGAACCGATGCCGACCATGGGACTGCGCGTCGGTCAGAACCGTCCATCCGCCGGCGGCGGCTGCCACCGCGACGGGGAGGTTGACGTAGAGGCACCAGCGCCAAGCGAGGTACTGCGTCAGCGCCCCGCCCAAGAGCAGCCCTACCGCCGCCCCGCTCCCGGCGATCCCGCCATAGACGGCAAAGGCGGTCGCTCGTTCGCGGGGTTCCGGGAAGGTCACCGCCAGCAACGACAGGGCGGTCGGCGTCAGCAGTGCGGCGAAAGCCCCCTGGAGCGCCCGAGCCGCGATCAGCATCTCGAGGTTGACGGCGGAGCCGCCCAGAGCGGACGCCGCGGCGAATCCGACCAGGCCCAGCAGGAAGGCGCGCTTCCGGCCTAGGGAGTCGGCCAGCCGGCCACCGAGGAGCAGCAGACTGCCAAAGGAAAGCGTATAGGCTGTGATCACCCACTGCCGGTCAACGTCCGAGAAATGCAGAGCGTTCTGGGCGGAAGGGAGCGCGATGCTCATGACGGTGGCGTCCAGCGCGACCATCAACTGGGCCAGCGCGATCCAGACCAGTGACATCCAGCGCCGACTGTCCGGTGACGTTGTCTGGTCTGCGCGTTGCGGGCTCAGGGGAGTCCCGGACAACACTCGCGGCGAGATGGTGCTACTCATCGTGGGAACCTCCCACGTGGACGAGTGGAACCATCTCCCGGATGCTTCTGCGAGGCCATACGAACACGCTGGCCCCTACGCCGATGGTCCCAGCCGCGGCAAGGGCCACCAATGCACCTTCCAGGTTCGGCCTGTACGTCATAAGGAACACGATACCGAGAGCGAGCGCCACCCTGGTCAGCCAGGAGGCCACGAACAATGGATCCCGGAGTTGGGGTCGAGCATCTCGTTCCCAAGTGGCCAGACCCGGCTCGGTGGCGGCCCGTGACACGGCGGTCAGGCGGATGCCGTTGACGATTCCGAGCACTGCGATCAGCAACCACCCGGCCAGGCCCACGATAATCCAGGCAACCCAGCCCCACGTGGAAGCCGTCATGTACACACCTGGGACGAGGATCGCGAGGGCGGAGAATGGACCGACCACGCGGGTCAGCCCGACGACGCTGCCTCCATCGCGAGCCTGGTCGACGGTCGTAGCTCGCCGGAGCGACCGGAGCCCGATTCCCTCGACGGTAAGCGTGGCGAAGAGCAACAGCGCCCCCACCACGTGTACGAACAGAGCGATCCTGTAGAGAGTCATCGTGTGTCCCTCCCTTCTGATGGATGGCTTGGTTGGATTCTGCGCACCTCCACAAGGGTCAGACCCAGGTCCCGCACCTTGGCGAGGATGCCATAGAGTGCTGCCGCATCCCGAATCGAGCCTGAGATCGTCGTCTCCGTCTCCCCCGGTGTCACGGTCAGTCCCTCGAACCATGCGGCCCAGCGGAGGTCAAGGACGCCTTCAACTCTGAGGAGGTAGTTGGCGGGCACGTCTTCTTTCATGCCAGCAGCGTACGGGTGCGCACAGGGCGAAACATCACCCGAAGGTGGAAGATGAGGTGGAATCCGTGCGACTCCGTCTGGCCTGGCGCGGGGCGACGGCTACTCGAGCAGCCCGAGTTGTTTGGCCCTGGCGACGGCCTCGGTCCGGCTCGCCGCGCCGAGCTTCTCGATAGTGTGGGTGACGTGCTTCTTCACCGTGTCGAGGGTCACCACAAGCTCATCCGCGATCTCCCGGTTCCGCTTTCCCGCGGCGAGCATCCCCAGAACTTCGAACTCCCGCTCGGTCAGCACCTCAACCATCGCGGTCGATCGGGCGCCCGCGTGGGGCGATCGGGCCGCTCGCAGCACGCGGCCGAGGTAGTCCACCGGGACCTGGGCGGCGCCCGGGGGTCCTGCTTTCCGGGTGGTCCGGATCAGCGCTCCCAGGAGCGAGGCCATGGTGGGTCCCTCGTCGGCGAAGATCCGGATGTAGCCCTCGGGGTAGCCGAGGGCGAGGGCTCTGGCCAAAGTGTCCAGGGCGCCAGACCGATCGCCCATGGCGTGGAGGCCAAGCGCTCGGAGGACACTGATCTCGAGGACGCTTGCCGATCGCCCCTGCGCCTCGGCCAGAGCGCCGATACGCTCGAGGAGATTGCTGGCCCGATCCGGCGCTTCTCGGGCCAGCAGCACGCGAGCGAGCACCAGGTACTCCGGTTCTCGCGTGTACCTGAGCTCGTCCGTCTCTTGGAGCCCTCGCTCTTGGACCCAACCCGCGGCGGCTGCCACATCGCCACGCGCGACGAGCAGCCGCGCCCGATCAGCAGGGACCGGGTGGTAGAGGGAGACGACGTCGCGGCTGGGAAGGACTCGACACGCCTCCTCCATCGCCTCGATAGCTCCATCCGAGTCCCCCGTAGCCTGCCGTATCCAGGCGAGCGTCGCCAAGCCCGACGCCAGCGGCTGGGAGGAGGTCAGTTGCCGGCACAGCGCGATCCCTTCCTCCACGTGGCGAAGGGCCTTGTCGAGCTGGTTCCGCTCGTAGTGTACTCCTGCCAAGCCGATATGGGCCGTCCCGATGGTCACCACCGCAGGGTGACCCGACCTGCTCGCGAAGTCCAGCCCATCTTGATGTGTCCGGAGGGCCGCACCCAACTTGCCCTGCGACCGCTGCACTCTGCCCAGGAAGACGCCGGCACTCAGGGCCAGATGCGACGAGCCGGCTGACCGTCCGATTTTGACGATCTCAGCGAACGCTCGCTCGGCGTCGACCATGTGACCCTGCATCCAAACGGCGAGCGCGAGGTTCCACTGCACCGGGAGGAGTGGGTCACGCTCGTCCTCGGAGAGGCGCGTGCGAGCCTCCTGGGCCAGCCGAATGGTCTCTTCGATGTCTCCACGGGCCCAGGCGAGACTCGCGCGCAGATTCGTGACCAGGGCGGGGACGTTGGCGAGCGCGCCCTGGTCGCCTGCATGGGGAGCAGGTAGACGATCGTGCCGGACGTTTAGCCCGTGCTCGGCGGCCCCTAGCAGCGGCTCGACCTCGTCCAGCCGGCCGGCATTGAAGGCGGCGATCGCCTGAGCGAGGCACAGGCGTGGCCGGGAGCGCACGACCGCCTCGGGGAGGGCGGAGAGCCAAGCTCGCAGGGTGGCGCCCTCACCCAACCCGAGGATCTCATCGACGCTGTCCTCCACGAGCTCGGCCGCCCAATTAGGCTCATTCGCCGCCATGGAATAGCGCAGGGCATCGTGGACCAGCCCATGGTCCCTACACCAGGCGGCGGCCCGCCGGTGCAGCTCAGCCACCCGCTCAGAACTCGCCTGCCGCAGGCGCGTGCGGAGCGCGTCGGCAAAGAGATGGTGGTAGCGATACCAGCGGCGCTCGTCATCCAAAGCGACCAGGAAGAGATTAGCCTGGTCGAGGACCTCCAGCATCTGCCGGCCATCGGAGCGACCCGTGACCGCGTCGCAGAGCGCGGCGGTGAAGCGTTCGAGCATCGAGGTTTCGAGCAGGAAGCTCCGGATATAAGCCGGCTGACGCTCGAGCACTTCCTCGGTCAAGTAGTCGAGCACGAAGCGATTGCTGCCCGTGAATTCCTTGATGAAACCAGTGGGATCGGCTTGTCCTTGTACGGCGAGCGCGACCAACTGGAAGCCGGTCACCCACCCTTCTGTCCGGTCGTCCAACGCCGAGATGCTCGCTTCCGACAGGCGGAGCCTCCACCGCTCTCGCAGGAGCACCGCCGCCTCTTGGGGGGAGAAGCGCAAATCGTGCGCGCGCACCTCGGCTAGTTGCCCTCTGGCTCGCATCCGCGCCAACGGGATGGGCGGGTCACTACGGCCAGCGATCACGACGTGCATCCCGGGCGGTAGGTGTTCGAGCAGGAATGCCAGGCTCCTCTGGACGGCCTGGGACTCGATGACGTGATAGTCGTCAAGCACAACGGTAAATTCGGCCGGTCTCGCCGCAAGCTCGTTCACCATGGCGGTGACAATGGCCTCGGGCGCCAGTTGATCAGCAGCGCGCAGCAGCGGGAGGATCTTCTCCTCGAGTCCGGCGCGCGCCTGCTCGATCGCCGCTGCCACGCAACGCCAGAATCGCACCGGGTCGTTGTCGTCAACATCCAGCGAGACCCAGCCTACGGGCCGGTCGCTGTTCCGAGCCCACTCGGCGAGGAGGCTCGACTTTCCGAACCCAGCCGGCGCGCTCACGAGCAGCAGCCCGTACGCCACGGCCTGCTCCAGCTGGTCGAGCAAGCGCGGACGCGTCAGCAGATCGGAATGGAGTTGAGGGATATGGAACTTCGTCGCCAGGAGGGCGTCGCGTTCCGGACTGGAAGAAGGCCCGTGCCGGTGGGAGTCATAAGGATCAGTCATTGTTTCGCCGCTTGATGCCTTGAAGCATGGTAAGGACTTCTAGCTCCGCTTGGTCCTTCGGTAGGTCGGTGAGCAAGACAGCCGCGTATCGGCCAAGAATCGACAGACGCACTCATTCGACCATGATAGGGTGTCGGTGCTGGCGGGCGCTGTGGATCATCAACGCGGCCCCGTCCGCTCGCATCCACCGGCGGAAATCGTAGCGGATCGGGTTCGAGGCCGATACGGTACAGCGCCCGTGCAGGGGCAGTTGCCTCCTGGATATCGCCTACTCCTTCACAAACACCGCATCAACCACGCCGTTCAGCAGATCCGGACCCGACACAAACATCCGGTCGATGTCGCCTGAGGCATCCTCGGTTAGGGTGATGTGCGTTGGCAACGACTCAACAGCGAAGATAAGCGGTGACTCCGGGACGATCGGACTGCTCGGCCAGGCTTGTGGCACGCCATCGACGACCAGACGCTCGCCCTCAAAGCGCACGATGCAGCGCCGCGTCACTGCGTCGTCCACGGACCGGTATGTGCCGACGAGACGTTCCAGGTGCTCCGCGGCAATGGACACGTCCGGCAGGTCGGGCAGATCGAGGAACTCCAGGATCTGTCGATAGTAGGCGAGCCAATCACCCGCGCCATTCTCGATGGCCAGCTTGTGGAAGTCGGCGGCGTCGAACTCTCGATCGGTGATTGCTCGGTAGTCCGTCCAGTAGGCAGCCATGCCATCGAAACCGGCCAGCCCCTTGCGCCGACCGTAAGGGTTGTCGGTGGCCCGATAGATAAACCCCTGCTCCGTGTCGCCACCGCGCCGGTCACAGATGCGCCGCAGCGCCCCGGCAACGTCGGCCTGATAGAAGTAGATCAGGCAAGGGTTGTTCGGACGGATGATCGCCTCGACCTGCCAGACGTAGTCGCGGATCTCTGCCTCCGGCACGTCCAGGGGGAACAGGCTCCAGGTCAGGTAGCCGAACAGACAACCGTCGATGATGGCAACCTCGCCCGAGCGCTGCACCATTTCTGAGAAACGCCGCCATTGCTCCAGCGCCGCGGCAACCACGGCCCGGTAGTTGCCGGAGGTCAGGTCGGCGACGACGCGGCGCAGCCCCTCTCGATCCTGGAAGGTGTAGACGGGGTGCCGGCACTCCTCCTCGTACCACCAGCGATGCGGGATACCGCCCTTGGCAAGCTGTCGGGCGACGAGCTGGGCTGTCGTAGACTTGCCCGATCCGGGGATGCCCTCAGTCAGGATGAGCTTAGTCCGGCGCAACCAGCCCTCTTTCTCACTCACCCGCCCGCGATTGGACCCTCATCCGGCGTCGCGAGATCTCTCCGTGGGCCGGGGCGCCAGTCGCCAAGCGCAAGCAACGCGCGCACCTCCGGGTTGTCGCGTACCTCCGCCACCAGTCGCCAGGCGACGTCGACGAGCTTACGGTGCTCCGCTTGCGCCTCCTCCGGGTCCGCGGCCTGTCAGCCGCGATTACAAGACGACCCTACATGGTTGGCCGGCGCCACGATATCCTACACTGGAGCAAGTTGAGGGGACAGGCGTGCCGGGGCCGAGCGATCGCCGGGCTGACTACGATCAGACGCTCAAGCGCCTGCTCGCCCGCGCCCACGACGGTATGCTGGCCTTGCTGCTGCCCGACGCCCGCTGGCTAGGGGAGCGCTCGCCGGAGCTGCCGGCGTCGCGGCGCCAGGCCGACCTGGTCTGGGAGGTGGCGCTAGCGGCCGTGGAACGGCTGCTGCTGCACGTGGAGCTGCAGACCAACCCTGACCCGGCAATCGGGGAGCGGCTGGCGGAGTACGCCCTGCGGCTCTGGCAGCGGGACCATCTGCCGGTGTATTCGGCGGTCGTCTACCTGCGGGAGGCTGGCCCGATCCCTGCCCCGCCGTTCGTGTTCGAGCGAGGTGACGGGACCGAAGCGCTGCGCTTCCGGTACGAGGTCGTCCGCTTGTGGGAGGAGCCGCCGGAGCGGGTGCTCGGGACGGCCGAGGTGGGGGCGTGGCCGCTGGCGGCGCTGATGGCGGGGGCGACGGTGGAGACGGTCGTGACGGTGGCGGAACGCATCGCCCGGGCGCCATTGCCCCGCGGCGAGCGGGAGGAGTTGACCGGGCTGCTAGCGGTGCTGGCGGGGCTGCGCCTACCCCGTTCGGTGGTGGAACAGGCGCTGAGGAGGAACCCGATGATCCGTGACCTGCTGAGCGAATCCAGCATTGTGGAGCTGTGGCGGGAGGAGGGACTGGCCGAGGGCCTTGCCCAGGGTAAGGCCGAGGGCAAGGCCGAGGGCAAGGCCGAGGGCGAGCGGGAGATAGTGCGGACTATCCTCGAGAGCCGGTTCGGGCAGTTGGAGGAGGCGGAGCTGGCGGTCCTGCTCGCGGCGACGGAGCCGGTCTTGCGCGATCTCGCCGCCCACATCGCGACCGATTCGCGTGCAGAGGTCAGGGCGCGGCTGGGCTTGGCCTGAGGATCCGTCGAGCCGGCTCCAACCGGGAGACGGTCGCCAGCCGGTATGGGCCGTCCCGGAGCGTTCGCACGCCTACGCACTCAGGCCGTTGGCGGGTGCGAAGCGATAGATGATGCTGCCCGGTACCGACCGGCCTGTAGCTCGTACAGCGTGGCATAGCGGCCGCCGGTTGCCAGAAGTTCGGCGTGCGTTCCCGCTTCAACGATGCGCCCATCCTCCAGGACGACAATCTGGTCGGCCATGCGCACGGTGGAGAAGCGGTGGCTGATCAACAAGGTCATCCGTGCCCGCTCAACAGACAGCGGCTCACCTGATCCCCCGGTAGCTGACGGCTGATGGCTGAGAACTGAGAGCTCGCGGAAACGTGAGTAGACATCGTGTTCCGCCTGAACGTCCAGTCCCTGGGGCAGCCCGCGGATGAGGTCTCCGGCGCCCGCCTTCGCCGCCGCCGCCAGCAGCCGCGAGGCGTCACCCAGCGCCGTCAGGTCACCCACGGCGACGTTCTCCCCCGCCGTGAGCTCGTCCAGGTCCATCTCGCGCAGGTCGATGCCGTCCAGCGTGACACGACCGGACGTCGGGTCGTAGAGGCGTAGCAGGAGCTTGACGATAGTGGTCTTGCCGGCCCCGTTGTGGCCGACCAGCGCGACACATTCCGCCGGCCCGATGCGGAAGGAGACGTCGCGTAGCACCGGCTCGGTCGCGCCGGGGTAGACGAAGGTCACGTGCTCGAAGGCGATACCCTCAACCGGCAGCCCCGCTGAGGGACGTGGCTGGACCGGCAGCGGTAGATCAACGGGCGCATCCAGGATGCGGAAGAGGCTGGGCAAGAAGCTGAGCGGCTCCGGCAGGCTGCTGACCTGGCCGGACAGGCCCTGGATGCCCTGCTGGAGCAACATGGCGGCGCCGCCGTAGAGCACGAGGTCGCCGACCGTCCGGGTGCCGTCGACGATGCGCAGGACGAGATAGACGTACACCCCCGCGACGACGAGCGCGCCCAGTCCTCCCGTGAGCACCATCGAGCCGAGCAAGCGGCGACGAAGCCGCTCCAGCGTGCCGGCGGTACGCCAGTAAATCGCGTCGTAGCGCTCTCGGAAGAACGGAGCGAGGTCGTACAGGCGCACGTCCTTGGCCGGCTCAGGCGTCAGGACGCTGTCGCGCAGGTACTCCAGCCGGCGCGCCTCCGGCGTCTGCTCGTAGACGTAGCCGCAGGTGCGGTGGCCATACTCCCATTGCCGCAGCGCGTTGGGTACGGTCGCGAGCACCACGGCAACAGGCGCCAGCGGGTGCAGCCCGGACTGGATGGCGACGAAGCTGATGGCGCTCGTGGCGTCGACGACGACCTGGGCGCCGGCCGCCAGCAGGATCCAGGTCAGCAGCGGGAAGCGTCCGGCGAGCGGATCGCGCGTGGCCGCCAGCCCCAGGTCGAGCGCGGCGCGGTCGAGCACGTGCCGGGAGAGGAAGAGCTGCAAGGGTGGCTGGAGCGCCTGGACGGCGAGGAGCAGGAGGAGGCTCAGCAACAGCAACGGGCAGGCTCGCCAGGTCAGGCCGGCCGCGCGCCCAACCAGCCGTGCGCTCGCGGCCAGTCTCGCCCGCGCCTGTTTGGCCGGCGCGGTCATGGGTCTAGTGTTCTGATCAAACGACATGTCGTTCGGAGCGCGGGCATCTTGCCCGCTCGGTTGCTGCCGTTCGAGGTGACGTTGCCAAGTTGAGACAAGCCCCTCGTGCTGACAATCCGGGGCGGGCAAGATGCCCGCGCTCCGAACGACGCTTCACTCCGCTCGCCGACCGTTGCCCGAAATGAGTCGCCGCCGAAGTCATTCATGGACGTGGAGCACCTGTAGTGTGTCGCGATGGCAGACGATCTCCAGCCGCGCCGGCTGGGCCACGTCCTCCAGCGTCGCCACCAACGCTGGCAAGCCCTCCGCCTCGACTTGACGCACGGGAAGGGAGCGGAGCCGGGGATGGCTTTGCCGGAAGCGCTGCCCGGCGGGAAGGGAAAGCACGAAACCGGTCAGCGTGAAGTCCCAGCGCCAGTCGCAGCCAATGCACTGGTAGCGATAACTCGGCTTGCCCCACCAGGAGAACTGATCGGAGTTGCGCTCGGCCAGCCGCGCCGGCCGGCGGCAGTGTGGGCAGCGCGGCGCCGTGCCGGGCGGGCGGACGATCCAAGCGCTGGCCCAGCCGAGCAAACGGGCGTAGGCTGCTCGAAAGCCCCTGGCGCCGCGGAACAACTCCGGCAGAGACGCGCTCGCCACATTGGCGGGGGTAGCGGGGCAGCAGACCGGGCAACGCAGCTCCAGACTAGACCGGCCGTCGAGAAAATGCCCCAGCATGCGCCGCTGTCCGCACAGCGGGCACCAGAGCCGCGTCCACTGCCAGTCGCCGTCGGGGCCGTCCACCAGGCCGTAGGCCAGCGCCGCTTGGCGCAGCTCGGTCGAGAGGACCCGCCGCATGGCCAACTTACCCCGCTGCAGCTTCATCGCCACGGCGCCCTCGCTCAATCCCAACCGGTTCGCCACCTCCGCTTGCGGCGATTCCTCGACGTAGCGGGCGATCAGCACGTGCCGGGTGAGCGGCGGCAGCAACGCCAGCGCCCGATCCAGCAACTGGCCCAGCTCATCGCGCTCCAGCTCGACTTCGAGGTCCACGTCGTCCGGTACCTCGTCGACCCAATTCAGGGTGGTGGCGTCGCCTAGTCCTCGTCCGGCACACCGTGCGACCTCCCGGCCGTGCCGGCGCCACCAGTTGGCGCAGACGTTGCGGGCGATTCCCGACAGCCACTGCGCCTGCCGGTTGGGATCGCGCAGCTCGTGCCGGAGTTCGCGGAGCCAGCGCATACCGTGCCATGATTCAACGTGAGCGCGGTGCATACCTTCGCCGCGCCAGAAGCCCGACAACGCCCACGCCGCCGAGTAGCGCAAGCAGCAGCGACCACGGTATCTGGCCGCGCGCCGTTCCACCGTCACCAGCGTTCGGAAGCTGCGCAGGGAGGCCACGGAGCGTACTGCGAAGGACGACGCAGATCTCTCGCCGCGAGGACGGCGCCTGGAAGCTCATCCACGGGCACGGCGATCAGGTGGTGGAGAAGACTTAATCGCGCCCGAAGGCGATGAGGCGGCGGGCGGGTGGCGCATCATCGCACCGGTGGGAACGGCCCGATTCGCGAGATGAAGCGCAGGCTCTCCAGCGCTTTCTGCTGGTTGACCGTCAGCATATTGCCAGGCGCCAGAATACGATAGACGACTCCCTGATGCACCAGGATGATCTCGGCAACCGGGCCGATGCTGGGCAGCCCATGCAGGAGCACCCCCTGCTCGCCGCCATAGCTGACCGCGCGGCGGGTAACGGCCGCGGGGTTGGCGCTGGTCTGCACCTCCTGGTCGGCAACGGCAGCCACCGCTTGCGCGTCGTTCGTCTCGCTCGTCGTGCCGAGCGAGCGGACGATCAGGCGCTCGTCGGCGTTGACCTGTCCCGCAGCCGGGAGTCGCCACAGCACCAGCTCGCCGGGCGGGTAGTTACTTGCTGGGGCCTGTTCCCAGCCGACGGGGATTGTCACCGCGATCCCCAGCGCGGTGTTGCAGGCGGTCCCGGCGGGACACGCGCCGGGCCTGCTCGGGACCACCAGAGGCGTCGAAGGGCTGGTCGGTGGGACCACGCCGCCGAAGCTCGGTGGCGCCATGGGCAGTCCGTCCGGATTGGGCTCCCAGGAGAAGCGCCGGCTATTGAGTCGGTACTCCAGGCCATAGGGGCCGACCACCCAGGCGCGATAGCCGTCGGTGAAGGCCGTGTGGTTATCGGCCTTGCGCCAGACCAGCAAACCATTGGTGGTTCGCTGCAAGGCGTCGCCGTTGCTCGGATTGTGCTGCTCATCCACCAGGCAACCACCGACAATGCTAGGGATGAGGTCGTGCAGCACCTTGAAGCCAAGCACATACCGGCAATCGGCCGCCAGGGCCCACGACGACGTGGCGACGTTGCGGCGCGAGCTGGTGATGTACGGCTTCCTGGAGCGCGAGCGCGGCGTCTACCGCGTGGCCGAGCGCCTGCCCGACTTTAGCCGCAATGTAGCACAGGAGTTGTGACGCCTCGCACTCAGGCGATTCAAGATCGAAGGGAGGGATCGACCACAGGAAGAGGAGAGCCACGGTTTCCCAACCGGGTGATCTCCAGGCAATAGAACCTGCCACACCCGGGTGGAATGGCCATGCATGTGCCGTGTTGACTCCCCAGGTAGCGCCAATCGCGACGGATCCAGTGGCGCGCTTCATTCGCCGGGGCCGGCTGATCGCGTTTCCGGCAAAGCGAAAGAACCGTCGGGCGCCGTCCCGCGAGCACTGCCACACTTGACACGGCCTGGCCACCATGTTATCCAATTACATTATAGAAGGAACGTATTATGGAAATACAGAATGATGGACGACATCCACGCTGAACTGGCCGACCTTCGCGCCCGCGTCGAGCGGCTGGAGCAGCGGGCCAAGGCGTACAAGGAGGGCGAGCACCCGCTGGCCGAACGGGTCGAGGCCAAGTTCGAGCAGGCATCGGAGGAAGCGCGGCGTTTCCCCATCGGGGAGGTACGAGCATTGTCCTACTTCCGCTTCTCCCGTCCTGGCGACGACGAGTACGGGCGGTTGCTCGACGAAAAAACCATCGGCTTGGACGCGCTGCTCGCCCTCTCCTCCGACGAGGCGGCCCACAGCATGGCGGGGATGGCGCACCCGATCCGGCTCGAAATCTACAAGGCGCTGCTCACCGGCAGCAAGGACTCCGCCTCATTGTTGGAGGCGGCGGGGCTGAACACGACCGGCCAGCTCTACCACCACCTGCGCGAGATGGAGGAGGTGGGGCTGGTCGTGCGCTATGGCCGCAATCGCTGGGGACAGGCCAACCTGCAGGCCTTCGCGCTGGCGCTGGTGGCCGCGCAGCAGCTCATGCGCTGGCGCGGCGAGGGAAGGGAAGGACGCGGATGATGAATTGGGCGGTGGAAGCCGAGGAGCTGACCCGGGTCTTTCGGAAATCGATCGTCTGGGGCCACAGCATGCACGTCTCCGATCATCCCGGCATGCTGTTGCTCAACCTCTACTACCGCCTGAACGGGCAGCTGCGCCCACTGGAGCGGAGAGCCATCGACGGCATCAGCTTCCGGGTGCCGGAGGGCGCCTTCGTCGGTCTGCTCGGTCCCAACGGCAGCGGCAAGTCGACCCTGCTCAAGATGATCGCCGGGCTGGTGGCGCCATCGTCCGGCCGGCTGCGCGTGTTGGGCGTTGACGCCAGCACCGAGCCCAAGGCGGCGCTGGCGCGGACCAACTTCATCCCCGGCGTCCTCACCGGCGGGGCCTGGGTGGACCCCAGCCTGACGCCGCGACGCAACCTGCGCTTCGTGGCCGACCTGTTCGGACTGCGCCCGAACGACGCCGAGATCGACCGCGTCCTGGCCTGGCTAGGTATGGACGAGTGGGCGGACAGCCGCGTCGGCACGCTCTCCTCCGGCACCACGGCCAAGCTGCAGCTGGCCTTCGGGCTGATGCGCCAGGCGCCCATCTACCTGCTGGACGAGCCGACGGAAGGCGTCGCCCCCGAAGTGGTGGCCGAGATCCGTCGAGTCCTGACGCAGCTCAATCGAGAGGCCGGCGCCACCATCATCTACGCTACCCACCACGTGCTGGAGGCGCAAGACCTCTTTACCCACGTGGCCATCCTGGCGCGCGGCCAGTTGGCAGCCTTCGGGACACCCCACGACCTCACCGCCGAGCTGGGCACAGTCGAAGGTGTGCAGATCGAGCTGAGCGACTGGCAAGCGGCAACTCAAGCGACGATCGCCGCCCTGCCCCATGTGCAGGACCTCGACACCACGACCGACGAGGCGGCCGGGCGCTGCGACCTGCGCTTCCTGACGCCGGATAGCCGGCAGACGCTGCCGGCCGTTATCGACGCGCTGGCGCAGCGCGGCTGCCGCGTCCGCCACGTCGACGTCAGTCGGCCCACCCTGGAGGAGGTCTACCTGCGCGCCGTTCGCGGCCGCGCGTCGGAGCGTGGCCCGACCTTCGAGGGGGTCACGCTCCCATAAGTGGCTCTTTTGGCGAAATCGGCTGGCAGCGGGCCCTCACCCCCGGCCCCTCTCCCGCATGGCGGGCGAGGGGAGCCGGGCCGTCCGTCGCGGCCTTTCCCCCGCTTGCGGGGGAGAACGCCCAGAGGGCGCCCGAAAGCCGGAGTGAGGGCCCGTTCCCGGCATTCGCCTCCCTGGAAAGGAGCTTCCCGATGAACATGGTTAGCGCAACCTCCCGCCCAGCAGCCAGCGTAGCCACGTTCACGGCGGCCGTGCAGGCGCAGGCGCGGCTGTTCTGGGTGCTGTTCCGGCGGGACCTGTTCACCCAGTACGCCTGGCTGGGCTGGGCGCTGCCCTTCGAGGGCCTCAATCTGGTCGCCGGCCTGGCCACCTGGCTCTTCTACGCGCGGGCCTTCGGCAATCAGGCGCCCTTCCTCCAGGCCTACGGCGGCGACGTCGTCGCCTACCTCATCCTGGGCGTCGCCGTAACGCCGCTGCTGCTGCAGACCATGCGCCAGTTCTATAATCAGGTGAAGTCGCTCTACACCGGCTCCTGGTCGTCCGGCGGCGTGCGGCTTTCCATGGCCGAGTACCTGCTGATGGCCAAGATCCCCCTCTGGACCTACCTTTCCGCCCAGCTGTTCTGGGGCTACGTGCGCCAGTTCCTCTTCCTCGGCGTCTACCTCGTCGCCGGCTGGGTCTGGTTCGGCTTCCACCCGCACCCCGGCGCTCGCTACGATCTGGCGCTTCTAGCCCTCCTGCTGGGGCTGCTGGCCGCCGCCGGCATCGGCCTCATCTCGGCCAGCATGGTCTGGCTGATGAACGCCTGGCACGACACCGAGCCGGTCCACTGGCTGATCGGTGTGCTGGTACCGCTCGTCTCCGGCTCCTACTTCCCACCGGCCATCCTGCCCGGCTGGCTGCAGGTCGTCTCCGCCTGGCTGCCGCAGACCTACGCCCTCGACGCCATCCGGCGCAGCGTGCTAGGCACGGCGGGCGCCGTGCTCACCCACGATCTGGCCACGCTTGCCCTGTTCGCCCTGCTCCTGCCGGCCGCCGGGGCGCTCCTATTCCGCCGCTCGCGGCAGGTCGGGCGGCGACGCGCGGCACTTCAGGAGCGGAACAGTCGG
>Ga0207416_1002012_pt1 | contig 23838 bp, 19 predicted proteins | sample PaiPotPPM11metaG_FD_184107 | JGI IMG/M metagenome (GOLD analysis project Ga0207416, IMG submission 184107) | Iron sulfur acid spring bacterial and archeal communities from Banff, Canada, to study Microbial Dark Matter (Phase II) - Paint Pots PPM... ...
TTCATCCATGCTGGGTCCCTCCGACGGTGATGGATGCAATCTTCACGGTCGGCATGCCGACGCCGACCGGGACGTACTGGCCGCCCTTACCGCACGTATAGTGCCGTCGCGCCAACCGGCTGTCGTTTCCGACGGCGACGACTTTGGTCATCGCGTCCGGACCGTTGCCGACGATGGTGGCGTTCTTCACCGGCGCCGTCACCTTGCCGTTCTCGATCAAGTACCCTTCGGCGATCATAAAGACAAAGTCGCCCTTGCTGATCTCGACCTGTCCGCCGGCAAACGATTTCGCGTAGATCCCGCGCTGCGTCGATCCGAGGATCTCATCGAGCGTGGAAGATCCGTTGGGCATGTAGGTATTGCACATGCGAGGCTGCGGAAGAAAACGGAACGATTGTCGCCGTCCGCTTCCGGTCGGCGCGACGCCCATCAGCTTCGCGTTATGACGATCCTGCATGTAGCCGCGCAGGATCCCGTCCTCAACCAACACCTTGTGCGCTCCCGCGATGCCTTCGTCATCGACGCTCACGCTGCCGCGCTCGTCTTGCAAATTCCCGTCATCGTAAATCGTCACCAATTCGCTCGCCACGCGTTCGCCGACCCGGCCGCTGTAGAGCGAGGTGCCTTGCCGGTTAAAATCGCTCTCGAGCCCGTGGCCGACGGCTTCATGAAGCAAGACGCCGCCGCCGCCCGCGCCGACGACCATCGCCATCTCTCCGGCCGGCGCCGGAACCGCATCCACGTTGATCGCCGCGATGCGCGCGGCTTCCGACGCAAGCTCTTCGGGCGTGACGCTCTCAAAATACGCAAGCGACGTACGCCCGCCGTCGGCGGCGTATCCCGAGCCGCGCTCCTGATGCGCGCTCGCGATCGCCTGAATGCCCAGCGTTACCATGGGACGATGATCGGTTACGAGCCGGCCGTCGCTCGAGGCGATCCATACGTCTTGCAACTCGTCGACAACGTGCGCGTTCACCGCCACGATGCGCGGATCGTAAGCGCGCGCGGCGATGTCGGCTCGCGAGAGCAAGTCCGCGTAGCGCTCCGAGGGTGCGTGCTCGCGGCGCGAGCGGTCGTAAATCGCCGGTACTTGAACGCCGGTGAGATCGATGCGCCGTTCGCTTCCGTTCGGCGAAGAACGCGCGACGAGCGAGGCGGCATCGGCCGCCCGCAACAGCGCCTCGATCGAGAGATCGTCGGAGTACGCGTAGCCCGCCGTCTCACCGACGATGACGCGAATTCCGACCCCTTGCGTGATCGAATACGAACCGTCGTGGAGTTTTCCGTCTTGGAGCCGATAGGCGACCGTATGCCGCCGTTCGCAGAAAACGTCCGCATACGCGCCGCCGGAGCGCAGCGCTCGTGAAATGAGGCGTTCGAGGATATCGCGGTCGAGCATCGGCTCCATGGAACTTTCCTAACCGTTCTAAAACGTCGAGATGCGATCGACGGCACGTACGATCGCCGAATCCGGGTCGCCTGGCGACCCGTTGATGAGGAACGCGAAAATCACGCGCCCGTGGTGGCGCGTATTGACGTAGCCGGCCAGCGACGATACGCCCGTGATATGGCCGGTCTTGGCTCGGACGCGGCCGAGGGCACTGGTGAAGTCGTAATCGGTAAGGGTCCCGTCGCGTCCCCCTTCCGGTAGCAGATCGTACAACGAGTGCAAGGGCCCGCGCGATTCATCATAGGCAAGCACCGAGGCGATGGTCAGTGCAGAGACGCGATTGACGCGAGCGAGCCCGCTTCCGTCGACGACGTGAAGCCCCGGGGTCGGGATCACGTGCCGGCGGAGGAACCGCCGCTCCGTCGCGATGCCGCCGCGATCGTCGCCCGCGCTGCCGTCCTGCAATCCGACCGTGCGTAGTAACTGCTCCGCATAGTGATTGTCGGAGACATAGAGCATATGCCGTTCGAGCGTTCGCAGATCCGCGGATCGGTGGTCCCAGAGCACCTGGCTTTCCAGCGGCGCGCGCTCCACGACCGGTTGTTTCGCGGTCGCGATCCCGCGGTCGAGGAACATGCGTTGCACGACCGCTCCGACGTACCGCGGAATGCCATGCACCGGAAGCCAAAATTTCTCTTCCACCGCGGCCGGAATGGTACCGTCGAGCCGAAAGTGATTCGCCGCCAGATCGGCCGCGATGATCACATCGTCGCTGGAATTGCTCGTAGCAACCTCGCCACGCAGATGGATGGCGCCGCTCGCGGGCACGACGACCACTCGCGCCGCTTGGCCGGGCGCCTGCCCGTAGACCCGAAATTCGGCGGTATCTTCATCGAGCGAGATCGCGCTGGTCGGCGCGTCGTAGTCCTCGTTGGCATCCGCGCTATCCCAGTAAGGATTGATTTCCGGCCCCTGCAGCGCGCTCGCATCGATGGCAAGACCGCCGGCGATCCGTCGCAAGCCGGCGCGTTGCAGTTCGGCAACCCCGGCGGCGAGATCGTTACTGCGTAACGATGGGTCTCCCGAGCCGGAGATCCAAAGATTGCCCGCCAACGTGCCGTCCGATGCGATCGGGCCCATCGCGGATGCGATCGTATGAAAGTGGTACGATGGCCCCAGCAGATCGAGCGCTACCGACGCGACGATCAGCTTCTGCACCGACGCGGGGGTAGCCGCGGTGGTGTCGTGATCTTCGAAGATGGCATGGCCGCGGGCATCGAACACCGCGAGGCTCCACCGATCGGCTCCGGCGAGCGCCGGGGCGAACGCCGCGTGCAATTGGGAGCGAAGACGCGCTCGTTCGCCCGCCGTCCAAGACACGGGGGTTGGCGTTGCGCGCGCGATCGCCGCAGGCGTCGCGACGGGACTCCGTTGCGCTACGGCCTTCGCGGGTTGATGCGTCCGGCGCAGCACGAAGAACGCCGCGATCGCGACGACGAGCCCGAGCAGAGCGATGAGGCGGCGCCTACGACCGCGGCGAGAGCGCTTCGATCTTATCCTGGATCTTGCGTTGTTCTTCACGTACCGTATCGAGTTCGTCTCGCAACGAACTCACCTGAGCTGGGACCTTTTTGCTTTCGCGAATGCGCGCGGCCGCTTCGGTGGCGTCTCGACGGACGCGTCCGTCGAACGCGCTATCGGCGAGCCGATCGAGCGCCGGTAGCAAGCGCGCGTCCTCCAGCGTCTCCGCGGCGCCGATAGCCGCTAGTTGCACCAGGAACATCTCGTCATCGATGAGGCGCGCCAACGCGTCAACGCACGCCACGCGCTCGGATTCAACCAGCGACGCATGCCGTCCGATCGCCGATGCGGCGGCGCGGCGTAAACCTTCATCTCTCCCGAGCTTGGAGGCATCGATCAACGGCGAAGTCGCGCGCGGATCGGCGAGCTCGGCGAGGCCGCGGGCCGCTCCGGCTTCGACCACCGCATTCCACGTTCGTTCGGCCAAAGCGCGCTCGAGGATCGCAAACGCACGATCGTCGCGCGTCTTTCCGAGCGCCGTCAGCGAGGCGGCCCGCACAAAGTACGATGCATCCGAACTCGCCGGAGCGAGCAATGCCGACGCGACCGTCCGTTCGCGGTACGAGCCCAGAGCCGCAGCCACAGCACCGCGCACTTTGGGGTGGGCGTGCGTCAACGCTCCACGTAACAACTCCATCCCCCAGGTGCTTTTGGTTGCGCCGATCGCCGCCGCCGCTTCGGCCAGCACGCCCCAAAACGGATCGCGGACGAAGGCCTCGCTCAAGCCTTGACGCGCGGCATGCGAACCGTCTTTGGCCAAGGCCCGCGCCGCGCGAATGCGCGCGATCGGATCCGGGTCGCCGCGCAGCGACGCTGCCGCACTATCCGGCGCGCCGGCGTAGGTGATACTGCCCAAAAGGAACGCCCCCGGATCGAAGCGCACGAGTTGCGGTTCGTTCTCCAGCGGAACCGTTACGGTTTCATGCGCGCGTTCCACGCGTACGCGTATCCGTCGCTCTCCCGGCAGGGGCGCGTGGCCGCGATCGCTCGCAAGGTGGCCGGGGAGGCTCGCACAGATACCGATTTCCACATCGAACGTATACGCCGGATGCTCCGCGTCGATGTGTTGCTTTTGGTCGATCGTGAGCGTGAGGCTCTTGCGCTTTGGGTCCCACGCCGTCTGCATCTCGATCTCCGGATGCCCGGCGCAAAAGACCCACCGGTCGAAGAACTCGCGCATATTGCGGCCGGTGGTCTCTTCGATCGCGCGGATGAAGTCGATCGTTTCGACGTTGCGACCGGCGTTTTGTTTGACGTAACGTCGAATCGAACGCCAAAAACGCGCGTCGCCCAATTCCCCGCGAAGCATATGCAAGACCGCGGCACCTTTTTCATAGAGGTGCCGGTCAAAGAGTTCGATCGGGTCGCGGAAGCGATTGCAGACGATCGGCCGCCGGTAGCGCGTGGCGTCTTCGTCGATGTATCGGGCGACGCACCCGAACACGTCGTAGAGGTATTCGTCGTAGCCCAGATCCGCCTCGCGCCAAACGCACTCGAAATAGGTGGCGAAGCCTTCGTTAAGCCACGCTTGCGACCAGTCGCGACAGGTGAGTAAATCGCCGAACCACTGATGGCCCAGTTCGTGCGAAACCAACGGATCGCTCGAAAAATCCAAGTGTGCCGCCTGGTCGTGGAGCGTCCGATCGGTCTGCGTGGTCGCCGACGTATTCTCCATGCCGCCGAAGATGAAATCGCCCACGGCGATCTGCGAATACCGCGCGAACGGATACGGCGTGCCGATCCGCTCTTCGAACGCCTCGATCATGCGCGGCGTATTGCCGAAAGCACGTTCGCCGTCGGCCTCGCGCCCCGGCAGCACGTAGTACCATACCGGGACCGCCCGCTCGCCTGCCGCCCGCTGCTCGATCTCGACGAAAGGTCCAACCACCATCGTGATGAGGTACGTGCTATGCGGTACGTCCTGCCGGTAGGTAAACGTCGTCGTCCGCTCGCCGTCCTTGCGCTCGAGGAGCGCGCCGTTGCCCAGCGCAAAGGTGCCTTTCGGGACGACGATCGTCGTCGAGGTCGACTGCTTGGCGTGCGGGTAATCCAAACACGGAAACCAATAGCGCGCGTTCTGATCCTGGCTCTGCGTCCACGCGTGTGCGACCTTCTCCGGGTACGCTTCCGACGGCTCGACAAAAAATAATCCGTGGCGCGGATCGTTCGCGCGATACGTTACCGCAAAGGCCGCTTCCTCACCGGGAGCGATGGCGGGCTCGAAGCAGATCTGCAACGAGCCGTCTCGACGCACGAATTGCAACGGCGCTCCGTCGCGCCGGACCGACTCGATCTCGAGATCGATCGCATCGAGCGTGAGCATCCCGACGGGTTCGTCGAGCGCGCGCACCGTCGTCGTGCAGATCCCGACGAGCCGGCGTTCCGGCACGTTCGGTTCGAGAAAGAGATCGATGTGGAGGACGTCTACGAGCTTGTCGGGCCCGTACTGCAAGCGGGCCCCCGGCAGCGCAAAGGAACGGTGCCCATCGGATTCATCACGGTATTTCATCGGTCCGACGCGTTTCGCTCGGCAGCCCCCTTCAACCCCCCGGTAACGCCGATCACGGCGCCGGTGATAAAATCGCGATCGGCGTCGACCAGGAAGCGCACGGTATCGGCGACGTCTTGGTAGCTCCCCGGCCGGCCGCGAGGGGTGCCGGCAACCAATTCTCGCGCTCGAGTGCGATCGATGCTTTTTTGCCGAATGTCGCCCGGCTCGATGACGTTGACGGTGATACCGTAGCCCGCTTCTTCGAGCGCCAAGGAGCGCGCGAACGCCACCACCGCGCTCTTTGCGGCTTGATGTAGCGAGAAGCCGCGGAACGGAACCGTTTGGCTTGCGCCGTTCATGCCGAAGAATACGACGCGCCCAAATCGACGCTCGCGCATCGAAGGCAGGAGCGCGTGCGCGCACAGCACGGCGCTGCGAACGTTGCCGTCGAACATTTCACGATACTGCGCCATCGTCGTCCGTTCGAACGGCCGCACGACGAGCGGGCCAACCGCATGGACGAGCGTGTCGAAGGGGCCGCTCTCGCGCACCAGGGTGTCGAGCGTGGAGGCGATCGTTCGCTCGTCGTCGAGAAAATCGACGCGCGTCGCCGTTGCATCCGCCCCGGCCGCACGAATCGCGGCAAGCGTTTGGTCGGGGGGCGTCGTTCGGTACGTGATCGCAACCAGTTCGAACCCCACAGCCACAAGCTCCGGGGCGATGCCCGCGGCCAAGCCCGATGCCGCGCCCGTAACCAAGGCCCGCCGGCTCACGCCCGGTCGTCCGGCATGGCCTGCATCTGCCGAAGTATCCGCACGAAACTCTGCTCGTCGACCGCGCCCGGCACCATAAACTCGCCGTTAAAGAGAAACGACGGTACGCCGGAAATACCGATCTCGATCGCTTGCATGAGTTCTCGCCGCACGTCGTCGACCCCGGCGTCGCCGTCGAGATACGTAGCGATTTGTTCGCGGTCGATGCCGATGCTTGCGGCGCGATCCGCCAATACGTTGCGATCGCTCACGTCGAGCCCCTCGGCAAAATACGCATGGTAGAGCGAGCGTTCCAGCTCGGATCCCTTCCCGACCCGCTGCGCGTACGCGATCGCGCGATGGGCATCGAAGGTATTCGCCGTAATCGCTCGCTCGAGATCGAAATCGAGGCCGTCGGCACGCGCCGTCGAGGTGACGCGTTCGACGATCGTCTCGGCTTCATCGCCGAATTTGCGCCGGTAGCGTTCGATCGCGGGGACTCCCGGGATGGGGGCTTCGGGGTCGAGTTGGTATGGATGGATGCGCAACGCAACGTCCGCGCCCGCCTGCGCCAGCGCACGCTCGAAACGCGAAACGCCGATGTAGCACCACGGGCACGCGACATCGGTCCAAAGATCGACTTGCATGCCCCGGCGTTTCGGGGAAGCGCGCAGCGTTTCCCCGAACGTGCCGAGCCGAAAACTACGTGCTGTAGTTGAAGGAGCGTTCGACCGAGGCTCCGCCCGGAGCCGTCGATTGAATCAGCACCCGGACGGTACCGCCGTTGCTTGCGTTAATCGAAATGTTCGCGCGGAATACGCCGTTGCCGTCGGCGGTCGTATCGGTTTGGAACGTCCCCGTTCCAATCTGCACGAGGCCGCCGAGCGCAGAAGCCTGGCCGCTCGCTACGATGTGGACGTGCGATCCCGGTAACGTCCTTCCGCTCAGGAGAAAGGTCGAGGGTACGACGCCGCCGGCTTGGGGCTGCAATGCACGGATGTAATTCTCCGACGAAGACGAAGCTGCCCCGCTCACGAAGGACCATCCGGTGACAAAATTGGCACCGGCTTGGGTTGTCCCGGTAACGCGCACGTGGTGGGTTCCGTTTGGCAGCGCGAACGGCGACGTGACGTCGAAGCCCGTCGGGTTCGCATAGACGTTTTGCGTTACATCACGACCGTCGATCGAGACGCGAAGCGTATCGCGATTAATGGGTTCGCTAAATCCGGCATGCAATGCGGGGTAGGCCGTGCGAACGTCGCCGGTCGGCCGCTTCGCGGTGAGATAAAACGACTGGTTTACAACCGGTGCGGGCGTTGCCGCGGAGCCGCCCGAGCCGTTGATAGTGACGGTCGAACTCGCTTGGTCCCAACTCACGGCCGCGCCGAGCGCCTGGGCGACGAATCGTAGCGGAACCAGCGTTCTAGCTCCGACTTCGAACGGTGCCACATCGAGATACTGCGTTTGCCCGTTCACCGTCGCCTGCGTGGACCCGATATGCAGCGAAATCGAACGCCCGTTTCCGGTGGCGTTAATTTGCCCGTTCGAATAGACCACCGTCGCACCGAGCCGCTCGAACACGCCGCGGAGCGGTACGAATACGCGGCCCGCCTGCTCGATCGGCGGTTGGTCGAACTGCATCTGCGAGCCGTTCACCACGACGGTGACCGGGTTGGCCAGCGCGATCGCCGGCAGGGCGAGGAGGGCGACCGCCGTGGCCGCGCCTAGGAAGCCTACAATCTTGCTCTTCATCGGCTGGTCTATACCCAGCCAAACCTCAGACTAAAACCCTTTTTACACCGTGGAGGCTGGAATCGGTCCCAATTCCTCACGTAGAGCTCGCCGATCGGCGCGTCGCTCGAACGACCCCATCCAGCTATTATAAATCATCGGCACGAGGAACAGGGTTAGAACGAGCGAGCTGATTAAACCGCCGATGATCACGGTGCCGATCGCCTGCCTCCATTCTCCGCCTTCGGCGAACCCCAATGCGAGCGGAAGCATACCGAAAATCATCGCCGCCGTCGTCATGACGATCGGGCGAAAACGGGTCGTTGCGGCCTGCAGCACCGCGTCGCGCACGCGCATACCGCGTTTGACGAGCGTATTGGAGTAATCGACTAATAGGATGCCGTTCTTGGCAACCAGTCCGAAGAGCATGACGATACCGAGCATCGAGATGATGTTGAGCGATTGGCCCTGCTGCGGCTGTAGCCGTCCCATCAGCGCGAGGAAGATTAGTGCGCCGATAATCGCAAGCGGGACCGAAAACATCACGATCAGCGGCTCGAAGAACGAACCGTAGAGGATAACCATCAACATGTAGACCAGCGTGAACGAGAGCGCCAGCGCCAGAAGCATGTTGGACATCGTCTCTTCCATGAATTGCGAATTGCCCTGCGCGGTGAGGCCGACTCCCTGCGGCAAGAATCCGGGCTGCCGTAGCTTGCGCTCGAGCGGACTCGTGACCGCGCCCAGCGAGTATCCGGGCAGCACGTCGCCCAGCACGTTGACGACGCGTTGCCGGTTCAGACGCTCGATTTTCGTCGGCGCAAGCGTCCACGTGAACGTGGCGACATCCGAAAGCGGTACCAGCGTCCCGTCGGCCGCCCGGACTCGCACGTTCTCGAGTTGCGAGACCTCGCTACGATCGGCCCGCGGATACTGAACGCGTACGTCGATAAGCCCGTTGGGAGTACGCACCTTGGTGGCAACCGCGCCGTCGACCGCAATACGAGCGACGTTCGCCGCGTCGGACGGGGAGACGCCGAGTAACTCGGCCTTGCCCGCATTCACGTCGACGTTCAAACGCGGCGCCGCGACCTCGGCCGACGTTTGCACGTTCACCGAGCCGGGAGTATCGCGCAAGAACTGCGCGACCTTTTCGGCGGCCGGTCCAATTTCGTTCTCGGGGCCGGTGAGCGCGTAGAAGATCGCGGAACCATTGCCGCTATCGCCGGCGACTTGGAGCACGCCGCCCGGAACGAGATAGGCAAGCTTGCGAATTTTCGCAGCCGTGGTGTTGGTGTCGCCGCGCCGATTATCTTGCATCGTCGCGTTGAGGGTCGCGTAGTTGCCGCCGATCGAACTGCCGTGCCCGGACGGCTTACGGCCGACCGTCGAACTCACCGATTTGACGCCGTCGAGCTTCATCACCGCATCCTCAAGGTGCACGACGTATTTGTCCGTCGTCGCAATCGGCGTCCCCGGCGGATAGGTGACCGTCATGTCGATTGCGCCGTTTTGTTCCGCTGGAAGGAAATCGAAATTCACCGGACCGAGCGCGACCATCGAAACGCCCAGAACCAGCGGGATAACGATCGTCGCGATGGCGATGCCGCGATGCGTTCCGAGCGTTGCAAACCCTGTGGAACGCTTGGAGCGTCGCAAAAAGCGCGCGGCACCGTAGCAAACGAACAACCCTATGAGGACCGCGCCGTCGACCACCATCGTGGCCTTCCCGGCTCCAGCCACCAGGGAGATCGCGTTCGCGAACAGCAGGACGCAGACGAACACGACGAAGGTTCCGTGCTCCAATCCGAACGGCAAGAGTACCGAGCGATAGTAGTTGAGAAACCGATCGTACCGATGGACGAACCAATTGAGGATCAGCAGCGCGCCGATAAATACGCCTACGACGTTGAGAAGCGTGATGTGCGTCACGTCGCCGAGCGCGAAAAGGCCGGCGCCGAGCAAGAGTAAGCCGATATCGACCTTGATATTGTCGAGGGCCCCAAGCCATTTCGGCGGCGCTTCGGAGCGCTTCTTGACGCTCCATTTCGCGGCCAGCAGCGGCGTCAGCGTAAAAGAGACCAAGAGCGAGAAGAGCGTGGCGATCACGACGACGGCGCCGAATTCCTTGAGGTATTCGCCCACGATGCCCGGCAAGAACGCGATCGGAAGGAACACCACGACGTCGACCATGGTGATCGCGATCGCAGCGCTCCCGATCTCCGAACGCCCGTTGATCGCGGCGTTCATCGGGTCTTCACCCAAATCTCGATGACGCGTAATATTCTCTAAGACGACGATGGAGTCGTCGACTAATATCCCGATGATCAGCGAGAGCCCCATCATCGACATCGAGTCGATGTGGAAACCGAATAGATTCATGAGGATGAACGTCGAGAGGATCGAGGTGGGAATCGCCACCAGCACCACCACGGCGTTCCGCCACGCGTGCAGAAACAGCATCATGACGATCGCGGTCAGGACGATGCCTTCGATCAGCGATTGCCACACGCCCAGGAGCGATTGCGCGGTATAGTCGGCCGGAGCGTCGATCTCGTGGAAGTGCAACTGCGGGAACTGCGCCTCGATCGTCTTGAGTTTTTCACGCGCGACCTGGGTAGTGGTAATCTCGTCCGAATCGATGGTGCGCCCGATGCTCAGATAGACGCGCGGCTTGCCGTTGTACGTTGAAATCGAACGCATCTCGATGTGGCTATCGAATGCGTTCGCAACGTCGCCGACGCGTAAATTTTTATTGGAGCTACCGGGCACCAAAAGTGGGACGCCCAGCAGATCCGACGCGTGGTCGATGTAGGAATGGATCGAGACCGTCGCTTCGCGCGTCGGTTGCGTGAGGATGCCGCCCGGAACGTTGAGGTTGTTACTCGCTACCGCGTTAAAGACGTCCGAAAGGGTCGCGTTGGCCCCCATCAGCCGGGTCGGGCTGGGCTCGACGTGAAACTCGCGATCGGCGGCACCGTACACGTCGACGGTTTGGACGTTGGGAATCGCTTTGATCAGCGGTTCGACCTGATTGTTGACCACGTCGGCGATCTGCGCCTGGCTCAAGGAATTCGAACTGACGGCGATATCGAGCAATGGCTCCGTCGCCCCGTTTTTGTAAACGTAGGGCGGATTGAGGTCGGCCGGCATGTACACGCGCGCCGTATCCACGCGCCGCTGCACGTCGACGGCCGCCAAATCCAGATTGGTGCCGAGCTTGAACTGTACGACGACCGCGGCCGTGCCCTCTTGGGCGGTCGCACTAAGCTGGTCGAGCCCTTCCACGCCGTCCATCTGGTCCTCGATCGGCTTGATGACCAGCTTCTCCATATCCTGAGGTGATGCGCCCGGATAACTCGCTTCGACCACGACGACCGGAAAGGTTGTGCCCGGAGGATTCGAACTGCGCCCGAGCCTTGTCAATGAGAGGGCCCCAAAAACGGCAAGCGCGATGAAGAGCATCGCGGTGATGACGGGCCGAGTGATGGCAAAGCGGGTCAAGGACACTATCGGTAACTCCTAGCGGGCATATCTCCTACCAATACGGAGCACGGCTCTGGGTGTTTCAGCATAGCAAGGCAACCCGGAGAGCGTCTTGAGAGCGCCCATCAAATCCGCGAGAAAATAAGCTGCCGCCCAAGGGGCGGGCAGCCGCCACGGCCGCTTCCCGCGGCCGTTCGAAAGCGCTTCGCGTTCGGTCCGCAATCCTGCGCACCAAAAACAAAGACGCCTCCGTGAGGCGTCTTTGTTTTTGGTGCGCAGGGCTGGACTCAATCATGCTCGGTGCTCGTTCAAATGAGTTCGGGGCCGGCACAACCGGCCCCGATCCGCAGCTCCGAAGAGCACCTTTCGTAGGGCGGCATTATCATAGCACAGTCTCGTAACCTCTGCGCTCCGATGCCACCCTACTCGGTCCGCCCTCCGCCAGGACTCGAACCCGGAACCTCCGCCCTACGAAAGGGGCGCTCTATCCACTTGAGCTACGGGGGCTGGACTTGATTAAAGCGTAAGGCGCACTCGTGTCAATCGTGTGGCCACCATCTTGCCGCATCATTGCCCTACGAACAGTGACGGATGCGACCTCCGAGGCGCGGCGGGCGTCGCAGGGGCGCGTATCCTGCGCTCCGATTCCACGGCCGCCTCGTGGCGGCCGCTCGAAAGCGCTTCGCGTTCGATTCTGCAGTCTTGCGCAAGACTGGATGGAACCGGCCCCGCTTCGCGGGGGCGCGCATCCTGCGCTCCGATTCCACGGCCGCCTCGTGGCGGCCGCTCGAAAGCGCTTCGCGTTCGACTCTGCAGTCTTGCGCACCATAAACAAAAACGCCCCCGTGGGGCGTTTTTGTTTATGGTGCGCAAGACTGGACTCGAACCAGCACGCCGTTGCCAGCGCTAGCACCTCAAGCTAGTGCGTCTACCAATTCCGCCACTCGCGCACAGAGGTACATGGAGCCGCCCGGTGGGCGGCAACCGATAGATAGTATCCCCTACCTCATGTTCGGGTCAAGTGCATCGCGCAATCCGTCGCCGATGTAGTTGATCGAAAGGACCGTTAGCAGGATTCCTACACCCGGGAATACTGCCGCCCACCAAGCCGTCTGCAGCGTCGCTTGCGCGTTGGCCAGCATGTTGCCCCACGACGCCGTCGGCGGCTGAATGCCGAAGCCCAGATACGAGAGGGTGGACTCCAGGACGATGACGTTGGCGACGTCGAGCGTCGCCTGAACGATGATCGGCGCGATCGCATTGGGCAAGAGGTGGCGGAAAATGATACGCATGTCGTTGTTGCCCAGCGCTCGCGCGGCCTCCGCGAACTCGCGTTCGCGCAGCGTCAGGAACGAAGCGCGCACCAAGCGCGCGACGTTCGGCCAGGATAAAGCACCGATGATCAGCACGATTACGCCGAAGTTCAGCGCCGCCTTCGACGAACTCGCCGCAACGATGGCCGTAAGGACCAAGAGCAGCGGCAGGAGCGGGATGGAGAGAAAGACGTCGGTGATGCGCATGATCACGTAATCGATCCAGCCGCCGTAGTACCCCGAGATCGCTCCCAGGAACGTGCCGATCACCACTTCCATGACCACCGCAAAGACGCCGACCGTCAGCGAGATCCGCGCGCCGAAGAGCAAGCGCGAGAGCAGATCGCGCCCTACCTCATCGGTCCCAAGCAAGTGCTTGGCGCACAGCGAGCCGTCCACGAAGCACGGCGGCAACGGATTGCCGAGCCAGTGCACGTTGTCGATGGCGTTCGGATCGAACGGGGCGAGCCATTTGGCGAAGACTGCCGCCAGCACGATCAGCGTGAGGACGACAAAGCCCGCAACGGCGAGTCTATGCCGGCGCAGACGCGTCCAAAACGTCACCTTGGTCGATTGAAAGTCGTCCTCTTGGAAGACGTTCGGTTGAACTGGAAGAGTGGTTGCCATACGTCCCCTAGTCGTACTTCACGCGCGGATCGAGCCACGCGTAGAGCACGTCCGCCAAAAGATTCGAGAAGACCACGAAAAATGCGAGGATGAGCAAATAGCCCATCATCAAGGCGATGTCGCTTTGCTGGAGCGCATTGTAGAACATGCGTCCGGCGCCCGGCCACGCAAAGATCGTCTCGGTAACGATCGCGCCGCCCAGCACGCCGGGCAGCGAGAGTGCGAGGATCGTCACGACCGGGATCAGCGCGTTCTTCAATCCATGCTTGAAGAGGATCGTAGGAAAATCCAAGCCCTTCGCAGCGGCGGTTCGCATGTAGTCGGTCTTCATCACCTCGAGCAGCGACGATCGCATGAACCGGCTGTACAGCGCCAGCGAGAGCAGCGAGAGCACGATCACCGGCAGAACCAAATGCGAAAGCCGATCGCCCAAGTTGAACGCATCCATACTCGACATACCGGCCGACGGCGTTTGAATGATGTAACCGAACGGCAGCGGGATGCCGTGCACCGCAAAGAGTAGCTGCAGCATCAGCGCGAACCAGAACACCGGCATCGACTGGCCGAAAAAGGCCAGCGTCGTGATGAAGTAATCGGAGAACGAGTACGGCTTGATCGCCGAGAATATCCCGGCAGCGAGGCCGATCACGACCGAGAGGATGAACGAGGCGCCCATCAACTCCAGCGTCGCGGGGAGACGCTCGAGGATCGCCTGCATCACCGGCTGCGAGTTACTGGTCGAGTACCCGAAGTTGCCTTGCAAGACCTGACCGAGCCACTTGAAGTAGCGCACGATCGTCCACAACCAATCCGGCACGCCGGCCGGCGGGGTGAGCCCGAGGTTGGCCTTGAGGCGCGCGATATCGGCCGGGGTGATGTGCGGATTTTGAAGATAGGGCGCTAACGGGCCGCCCGGCGCATTGTTCAAAATGATGTACAAAATGAACGAAATCAGCAACAGGAGCGGAATCGACTGCAGCGTACGCCGCACCACGTAGTTAAACAGGGATAGTGCCCTCCAACAAACCGGGCCTAGTTACGAAACCCGGCCCCGCATACCCTCCGGGCCACGAAGCGGGCAATCAGGCTACCGCGAGCTTCCGCAGCCCTAGAATTTCGCGCGCCTGGTCCGGGGTGGCCACGACTCGTCCGGCCTCTTGCGCTATGCGGACAACGCGAGCGACGAGTTCCTCGTTGCGCGCCAAGCGGCCCTTACTGTAATAGAGGTTATCCTCCAACCCAACCCGGACGTGGCCGCCCATCGCGATCGCCACCATGGCCAGCGGAAGCTGCTGGCGTCCGATCCCTGCGACCGTCCAGGTGCAGCCCGGCGGCAGGTCGTCCACGAGGTCGCAGAGGTTCTGAACCGTCGCCTCCAAGCCGCCCGGAACGCCGAGGACGAAGTCCGCGTGCTGCGGCAGCGTGAGCACCCCCTCGCTCGCCAGGCGGCGCGCGTTCGCGAGGTGGCCCTTATCGAAAATCTCCAGTTCGGGCTTGACGTCGTACTCGCGCATCTTTCCCAGGATGCCGCGCATGATGGGGAAGCTGTTTTCGAAAATGTCGTCGCCGAAGTTGACGCTGCCGCACGTGAGCGTCGCCATTTCGGGGCGCAGTTGCAAGATGCTCGATCGCTCCTGCGGCGTCATCCCAATCGCACCGCCGGTGGAGAACTGCACGATCAGATCGCTCTGCGCTCGAATCGCGGCGAAAGCTGCGCGGAAGCGCTCGACGTCGTGCGTGTTCGTCCCGTCGTCGTTGCGGCAATGCACGTGAACGATCGAGGCGCCGGCTTCGCGAATCGCGGCAGCGGTCTGCCCCAGTTGTTCCGGAGTAACGGGCAGATAAGGCGTCTGGTCGGGCATGATCTCGCCCCCGACCGGCGCGCAGGTGATGATGAGCGGTTCCATGCGCTGGACTTCTCCCCGCAGCCCGCCGGCTACTCCGGCCGCGGCTTTGCGGCCTTGGCTATCGCTACCGTGTACGCGGTAGTCAGCGCGAGCAGCAGCACGGAAAATCCGATGATTGTCGGCATAAAGCCGGGCGAAAGCGTTCCCCGGGCGCTGGAGACCAGCTGCCACTCTATGCCGGCAAACCCCACTCCTAGCGCCGCCTTCGTCACCAAGACCATCTCGCGTTTTAGGGCATTGACCGCGGCACTGTTCTCCGGAGTAATCGCGATTTTTATCGGCAGGTTCACGCGCGGTTGCGCCGCGCTCGCCGCGAAACCACTCACGAGATATGTAAATACGCCGCATGCGGGCAACAGCAGGAGCGTGAGTTTCGGCCCGTATCCCACTCCATCCGGTCCCCAGTGCACGGCGATAGAATCGGGAAGTGTGCCAAGTCCCCAAGCGGCGATGGCGATCTGCGCCAGCGTTCCAAGGAACGCCAGCGATTCAAGTGCTGCACGGCGAGAGCTCATATACGGACCTCCACTGGGGCTATGGTTCGAAGTTACATCCCCGAACCGAAAGTATTTTCCTTGACTCAAGAGACGCGGGGCGCGGATCCGAACGTTGATTACTCCGGGTGAGGTTTAGCAGCTTTATATAATCCGACAATGTAGGCAGCGACGACGACTACCAGCACAGCGCTGAATCCAAGGATCGCAACATTTAAACCCGGCGACAAGACGCCACCCGCGCTGGAGATGATCTGCCACTCGATCAAAGCGAAGCCGACGCCGATTAAGGCCTTGACGACCAAGGTGTATGAATCCCTCACTGCGTAAACGGCGTCGCTATTTTCCGGCGTCATGTGAAGTGCCGGAAGGACGATGCGCTGACCCGGTATCGCCGACCCGAATGTTGCGATGCAGTACGCAACAAGCCCACACGCCGGCAGAAAGAAGAGCGTGGCCTTCGGCCCGTAATCAACCCGTCCATCGGTGCCCCAATGCGTCGCAATCGACGGCGGGAGCGTAGCGTACGCCCAGATCGCTAAACCGATCGAGACCAGCGTTCCAAGGAGCGCCAGCGATTCAAGTGCTGCACGGCGAGAGCTCATATACGGACCTCTACTCCCGATGCCGGCTCCGGGTTACACCTGTGACTGCAAGCCTTTTCCCGGTGCCGTTGAATACTCAAAAGTACATGACAGACGCGTCGGACGCCTTCAAAGGCCGGGCGGAGAAACGCCGCACAAGCATGACGGCACACGTCGCCCATTCGAAGGCCGAGGCGGCGGCGTTCGAACGCGCCCGGGACCGGGAACTTTCTCCGAGCGAACGCGCCGAGGCGATTTGGCCCTTAGTCTGCGAGGTGTTTTTAGCCCAAGGCGGCGATCCCGATGAACTCCGATTTGACCGATCTGTTGCGCGCCTAGAACGCAGAAGGCGCTGAGTAATTGCTCGCTACGGCTGACTGAAGGCGGCGGTCGCCGCTGCGATCAGGGCTTCGTCTAGACCGAGCAATGCCGCAAGGGCGATTGCATCCGAGCGTTCTTCGCCGGCGCCGTTCACTTGCGCGATGGTATAGTCCATCGAATCCGCTAGTGCAGCCAGCGCGGCGTGCAGGTCGGCCGTTGCGGGGCGATGCGGGATCCCGCGCAGGCCGCGTACCGCGAGATGCGTTGCGCCCGTCGCGCCGGCGATTCCGCCGAGATGCGTGGCGACGATGCCGCAAACGCCGCGCTCGCGCAAACGCTCGATCACCGCAATCAGGAGCGCTTTGCCTTCATGTGGGGTGGTCGTTCGAGCAAACTCATCCACCAACAGCAGCCTTCGCTGTGCCCCGCGTGCGAAGAGATCGCGCAATCGCACGACTTCGGTAGCGAACGAGGAGAGCAGCGATCCGCGCTCGTCCTCGCCCCCGATGCCGAGCCACGCGACATCATCGAAGAGTCCGACGCGCGCATGCTTCGCGGGCACCGGAAGTCCGTACGCGGCGCAGAGCGCGATAAAGCCGCACGTGCGTAACGCGACGCTCTTGCCGCCCATATTCGGCCCCGTCAATACGGCGATGCCGTCGAGTTCGAGATCGAGCGGTGTAAAGGCACGCCCGTCGCGCTCCAGCGCCTCAACCGTCGGCAGATGACGCCCGCCGCTAAACGCGATCGCCGCACGCGCGACGTACTCCGGAACCACGCACCGATAGGATTGTACGAATCGCGCCTGGGCGACCAGCACGTCGAGCGTACCAAATGCTTGCATCGCTGCGTCCAGCGCCGCCGCGCGTTCGCGCAACACCATCGAAAGCCGTTCGCGTACGCACTCCTCCGCCTCGGCCACGCTCGCCAGCATGCCGTCGCGGCGTTCGATCGCATCGAGCGTCGCTTCGTCGGCATCGAGTTCGCAAACGAGGTACGTTGCGGCCTCGCGAACCACGCGTATGCCGGCGGGGAGGCCGCCGGCCCGAACGTCCGCGCGCATGACGATGAATTCGTTGCCGGAGATATCCTCGCGACCCAGCCTCGCACAGATACCTGCAGCAGCACGACCGCGTGCGGCATCGACCTGCGCTTGCGAACCGGTCAGGGCCTTTCGTCTTTCACCGAGTCGCGGATCGAAGGCGTCCGAAAGATAGAATCCAAACACACCGGACCGGCCCGGGCCGAGCGCTGCGACAACCTGACGCACGGCGTCGTTCGCGCACGGCTCCGCATCCACCGCGCATTCCAGGAGGGCGTCCAGCGCGATCATCGCATCGAAGCAGCGCTGCAGTTCGAGAAACTGCGCGTCGGCCAGTGCTTCACCCATCGCCGCTCTTGCGAGGGCACCGGCGGCATCCGGAGCGCGACGAAGGACGTCGCGCGCGGCGTCCAGCCGCGATGGTTCGAGCGATGCCGCAACGCGCGCGATGCGCTGCGCGCACGCCGTGGCCTCGGCCTCTTCTCCCGGTACAAACGCCCGCAGCGCCGCGAACGCGCGCAAGCCGTACTCGCTCGACGGGGTCAGGCGCACCTCGAGCCACGTACCCTCGATCGCGTGGAGCGAACTCCTGTCGATCCCCGGCCCGGCCATCACGCCGCCACCGCGCCGGCATAGACGTCGAACGTCGGCAAACCGGTCGCGGCTGCAACCGCGCGCGCAAATTCACGCGGTTCGAAAGCGCGCTCGCGACCGCTCGACGCCACCGTTACCGCAACCACCCGCAGCGGGCGTTCGCAGCGCAAGTTCAAGTGTTCGAGCGCGTAGGTCGCGGCAGGGCCCGCCACGGCGAGTTGCGTCGGATCACGCAAGAGAATCGCTCGCCGCTCGCGCTGCGCAACCAGTCGCGAAACCATCGCCGGAGTGAGGGCCCCTTCGATCCGCACGTGGTCCACCGTCGGGTCGTATTGTGCGATACGCAGACGGCCGGCCAGCGCGCGTACCTGCGCGACCGCATCCTCCATGGTCGAAGCCGCGTCGGCGCCGACTGAGACCACGATCGCGTCCTCGCCGCCGGCCAGCGCCGCAACGCGATCGACCGCGCCGTCGACCAGCGCATACGAGGCGTAGCGCATCAAACCGGCGACCGCGTCGCGTACGCCGGATGCGGTCGGAGGCCCCACCAGCTCGTAGTAGCCGTCGTGCACGACGCGAGCGTAGAGCAGCGAACCGGCCGCGGTAACCAGCGTCGAGAGGTCGAGAATCCGGCTTGCGGGTGACTGCGGCAATACGGAACGCGCCGTCGCGATGACGGCACCGGGGCGCAGCAACAGGCGCGGTTTGGGCTGGCCGTCACCACTGTCGATGGCCTCGCCGTCGCGTCCGATCGACGCTAATCCGACGGTCATGCGGGCGCGAACGGTTGCCTCGTAGACCGCGCGCATCGCGACGGTCTTGCCGACGTTTTTCCCGACGCCGACGAAGAAGAGCGACGGCGCGCCCGTCGCCAGCGCCAGATCCAGGATCGCTTCCCCCACTCGCATACCGATGCGAGCGTTCGTTTAGCCGATGTGGAGCGCCTTGAGCACGATAAATGTTGCGCCCGTAAGGGCAAGGAGAATTCCGCCCAGCAGTTCGGCATGTTCGCCGATGTGCACGCCCAGACGCCGCCCGAGCGTGATGCCGGTCGCCGTTGCCGCAATGGAGACGATGCCGATCACGGCAAGAGACTCCACCAGCGGCACGTTGATGTACAAGATCGAGAATCCGATACCCAAGGAATCGAGGCTGATCGAGAGCGAGGCGATGAAGAGCCCCCACCCGCGCGACATATCGATCGGATGGCTGGCCTCGCGCCGGCTCTCGAAGATCATAAAGCAGCCCAAGCCGAGGAGCGCCACAAAACCAATATAGCCGGCAACTTCGCCAAGCAGTCTCCCGATTGCCAAGCCGAGGGCAGCCCCGGCGAGATTCATGAGGATCTCGGCGGTGGCGAACGCGACGCCGATCCGAATTTTTTCCTTGCGCGGGACTCCGCGGACACCGACGCCTACGCTCACCGCGAATACGTCGAGGGCAAGGGAGAGCGCGATCACAACGATTTTGATCGCGGCAGCCATCGTGATCATGGTCGGGGCTAACGCGATGGAGTGCCGGAGTACGAGTCTTTTCTGCCGGAACTTGACAGAAGCTGGTTCACCGCCGCACGAAGCTGCGAAATCGTAAACGGCTTGTTCAGAAAGAGATTCGCCCCAGCGTTCTTCGCACGACCGTCCATGGCATAGTTCGTATGCCCGGAAATCATCAGAATCGGGACGCCGCGCGTCCGATCCTTGGCTCGCAAGCGCTCGACCAAATCGATGCCGGAGATGCCCGGCAGCATAAAGTCGCAGATGATGATATCGAAGGGCCCGTCCCGATCGACCGAGACCAGGGCGCTCTCGGCATCGTTGCACATGATCATATCGTACGGCCCCTTCCGAAGGACCGTATCGATCAAGGTGCAGATTGCGGGATCGTCATCCGCTATGAGAACCCGCCAATTACGCTGCGCCATGCCACCGCCATTCGCGTCTATCGGCGAGCGGCCTCGCCGCCCGTCCAAAACAATTTGTAAACTTTTAGGGTGATGCGACACGTTCTGCGCTCGATCTTTCTCCTTCCGGCGACGTCAGGGCTCCGGAGGCACCAGCGAGGGCCGAGCGCCAGGCCGGGCGACTCAGGCGGCGGATGCCTGGATTTTGTGGCCGAACGTCGTATTATAGCCCGGCAATGGCTGTACTCGACCGAATTTTCGCCCCCGATTCCACCTTCCAGCGGAATTTTTTCTTTCTCGCCAAGCGCTTCGTTCCAGGCGAGAGCATCGACGCCGCGATCGGCTCCGTTCGCGACCTCAACGCGCAGCACATGAGCGCGACCCTGGATTTTCTGGGCGAGGACGTCCTCGAGCGCGATGCGGCGCTCAAGACCCGTGATGCATATATCACCATGCTCGACGCGATTCGTACCAGCGGTGCGAATACCAACGTCTCGATCAAACTCACGGCGATGGGGCTGCTGATCGACGAAGATTTTGCCCTCGACAACCTCACGCGGATCCTCGAACACGCGCAGCGCAATGCCGATCCCTTCGTACGAATCGATATGGAAGGCACGGCCGTTACCGACGCCACGCTTCGCGTCTTCGAGCGCGCCTTCGCAAAAAACAAGAACGTCGGCATCGTTTTGCAGGCGTACCTCAAACGCACGCCCGCCGACGTGCGGCGCGCCATCGAACTCGGCGCGCGCGTGCGCTTATGCAAGGGTGCATATAACGAACCGGCCGAGATCGCCATCAAAGAGATGCCGCAGATTCGCGAACAGTTTCTCGCGCTCGCCCGCGAATTGCTTACGAGCGGCACCTATCCCGGAATCGCGACGCACGATAAGGAACTGATCGAAGCGGTCAAGGCCGTCGCGCGCGAAGAGGGCGTCGCCTCCGACCGCTTCGAGTTCCAGATGCTCTACGGCTGTCGCCCCGGGCTCCAGCGCGACCTCGTCGCGCAGGGCTATCGCATGCGCGTCTACGTGCCGTTCGGCACCCACTGGGCCGGCTATTTCTATCGTCGCGTTCTCGAACGACGCGAAAATATGTTCTTCGCGATATCTTCCATGTTCTCAAAATAGTGCGAGCCGTCGTCCAACGCGTTTTGCGAGCTTCGGTCGGCGTCGATGGCCGAATCGTCGGCAGCATCGGCGCCGGGCTCCTGGTGTTGCTCGGCGTCAGCGTCGACGACACCGAAACGGATGCGGATTGGATGGCCGAAAAACTGGCTAACTTGCGCATCTTCAAAGACGATCTCGGCGCGATGAACCGTTCGTTGCTCGACGCCGGCGGCGCGATGCTCCTCGTCTCGCAGTTCACGCTCCTGGGCGACGCGCGCAAAGGGCGACGCCCATCGTTCATCCAGGCGGCCAAAGAACCGCTGGCGCGCCCGCTCTACGAACGCGTCGGCGAATGCGTGAAGCGCCTAGGCATCGAGGTAGCGTTCGGATCGTTCGGCGCCGACATGGAAGTCGAATTCGTCAACCAGGGCCCCGTAACGATCCTCATCGATTCGAAGCAGTAATGCCGTCGCGGAGCTGAGCTGCGTTGCGTTGCGTTGCGTTGCACGAAGCCCTAGCACGGGGGTGTTTCAGGGAACGTGCGATTTTTGTGCAAAAGGCAGGATGCCGAACTTCCTTTGGAAGTTGCACAAAAACGCACGAGTAGGAGAGACGCAGGATGCGTCTCGACGAACGGTTCCCCGAAACACCCCCGTGCTAGGGCTTCGTGCAACGCAACGCAACGGGCACTCACTACAAGCGCACGTCCGCGATGCGTTCGACGCGAATGACGCGATCGGATTCGACGAGATGCGCGAGCACGTCGAATCCCGACGTCACTTGCCCGAAGACCGTGAAATCGCGGTCGAGATGATACTGCGGCGAGAGCGTGACGTAGTATTGCGTTCCGGCCGAATCGCGGAGCGGCGTGTTCGTCTTGGAATCGTAATTCATGCCCATCGAGATTACGCCCGTGCCCTGCACGAGCGGGTTCTCCTCGGCGCCGATCGTGTAACCCGCATCGCCGTTGCCGTTGTCGTTCGGGTCGCCGGTTTGCACGACGAAATCCGGGACGATACGGAACCAGCGGTTGTTGTCGTAGTAGCCGTGCGCGGCAACGTTGAGAAAGTTGGCAACCGTCAGCGGTGCCCATTCGGGAAAGAGCGTGACGTAGACGTTGCCCTTAGTCGTGACGATGCGCACGCGCGGATGCATGCCGGGTGCCGGCTGCGTCATCTGCGCGGCGGTGCGCGGATCGAGAAGCGGCGCATTCGGAACGTCGGCAACGATGGGAGCCTTGGGCTTACCCGGCGCGACCGTGCGCGGCAGCGCGGGCAGAGCGGCCAACGGGTCGGCGGAGAGTGCGGGGAGATGCACGGATGCGGGGATAGCCTTCCAATCGGCGGTGAAGGGTTTCCCGCCGATCGCGCGCAGCGATTCGCCGGCTTGTTCTTGGACGCGCCAAGAAGGGTCGTTCAACATCGGCGTCAGGAGCGGCCGGTCTCCGGCGCGTTTGCGCTTTCCGATCGCACGGACCGCTTCGATGCGTACCACATCGTCCCGGTCGCGAAGGGCGGCGCGTAAGAACGTTACGGGGACGCGATCGGCATAGCCGCGGAAGAGGCTCCACATCGCATCTCGGCGCACGGCGGGCGCGTTTCGAGCTTCGACCGCGCGCTCCAATCCGGCGGCAATGCTCGGGGCGCTTGCCTCCGCGCGAAAGAGTTCCAGCGCGATCGCCGCGCGGGACCGCACGATAGGGTCGGCATCGGCCGCGAGCGTTTGAAGGAGCGCCTGGGATGCGGCCAACGGAACGGGGAGGCGCTTTGCGGCTTCGTAGCGGCCAAGCGCATCGACGGCGGCGACCCGGACGGCCCCGCTTGGGTCTGCCAGGGCGGAGACCAAAGAGGGGGCATCGCTGCCCGAAGCGATGAGGCCAAGACCGTAGATGCTCATGGCTCTAACGGCGTTGCGCGGATCCCGGAGGTGCGCCTCGAGCAGCGCGGCGCCGGCCGGTTGTTTGGTTCTCCCGATCGCTAGGGCCGCACGAACGGCAATCTGCTCGTCGGCGGACGCCAGGTAGGCGGCCAGCTGTCCGCTGCCAAGCGAGCGCGCGCGCTCCAATCGGAGCATCGTCGGATAGGGCGCGGGGGCCGGTGCGGCTCCCATGATTAGCCCCGCTAATCCGATCGTGACGATCGCGTTACGATAAAAAGAACCCCAAGCTAGCACAGTACCCCCAACCAAGAGCGATGGACTTACGTTGTAGTAAGTGCAGCACCATCGCCGTCCTTCCTGGGCGGCACCAGCGATGCAGGTGAGGAACGTCATGCCAGGTACCCCAGAGACCCCCAAAAAAACCGGCGGAATGTCGGTCCGTGAAGCCGGCCAAAAAGGCGGCGAAACGGTCAAAAAAAAGTACGGTCCCGAGTTCTACGAACAAATCGGGCGCAAAGGCGGGCTCGCCACGAAGGAAGCCCACGGTCACGAGTTCTACGAACAAATCGGTAAGAAGGGTGGGAAGAAAGGTGGCGAAGCCACCCGCGACCGCTATGGGCCAGATTTTTACGAGCGTA
>Ga0207416_1002013_pt1 | contig 23837 bp, 23 predicted proteins | sample PaiPotPPM11metaG_FD_184107 | JGI IMG/M metagenome (GOLD analysis project Ga0207416, IMG submission 184107) | Iron sulfur acid spring bacterial and archeal communities from Banff, Canada, to study Microbial Dark Matter (Phase II) - Paint Pots PPM... ...
GAGCGTACTCGCGTCGAGAAGCAGGGGTCACCGAGGCCTCCGGGGTCCTGGAGTGGGTCAGGCGCCGGTAAGATTTTCGATGAGTTGACGATACGGGCCCCGGTAAGATCTTAGATGAGTTGATACGGCACATTGACGGCTGCTCCTGATTGTGGCTACCATGCTGACGTGCCCGCGATCGACGAGACGGCTTGGTCACAGTTGTGGACCGCGCTCGACGTGCTGGAGGCGCGGGCGCGCGACCTTCGCCGGCTCTCGCAAGAAGAGCCTTTGAAGAAGGCGCGGCCGGATTATCCGCACACCGGCGTCGGCCGGTCGCACGACGACGAGGTGCGCGCCATGTTCGCCGACCTCGCGAAGACGGTTGCCGACGCGATCCGGCTGCTGCCCGTGGTGCTGCCCGATGGCACGCCGCTGGGCGTCGCCGCCGACGAGACGCCGGCCGCACTCGCGGGCCGGCTCTCGACGCTGCAGAAATTCACCGCAAGCCTCGCGCGGGAGGCCTTCGAACCGCTGCCGCCCTTGCCGCCGCACGCGCCGCCGTACCTCGTCACGATCCCGGGCCACGATCTGCCGGGGAGCAAGGCGCTGCTGCTCGGCAACAACCTCCTCGAGACGGTCGCGGCGCTCCGCAACGCACTGCTCGCCGCCGCGAATGCGACACCGCGCCACCCCTAGGATCGCCGAGAAACTGCCTCGCGCCCGGTGAGTACCCGGGCGCGAGGGCCGTGCTGCCGGGCGGGTAGGGGAGGCTACCCTCCGACCGCCGCCGCGACGTGCGGCTTGATCACGTCGAGCGGGTCGAACTTGCCGCCAAGGATCGGGGCGCTCGGCACGCCGAGCCACTGCTCGAGCACCGTGCTGTAGACGCTGCGGAAGTCGATCTGATACTTGAGGTCGCCCTGGTCGAGATCGGTCAGGCTCGGGTGCACGCCGTGGACGCCCGGCTTGACCTGGCCGCCTACGAGCATCATCGGCGCCGCCGTCCCATGGTCGGTGCCGCCGGACGCGTTTTCGCCGACGCGCCGGCCGAACTCCGAGAAGGTCATCAGCAGCACTTTGTCCTGTAAGCCCTTCGTCTTGAGGTCGCCGAGGAACGCGCCCAGGCCCGCGCCCAGCGACTCGAGCAGCCGGTCGTGCCGGCCGGCCTGCGTGACGTGGGTGTCGAAGCCGCCCAGTCCGACGTAGTACACGCGCGTCGGCGACCCGGCCGCGATCAACCCCGCGACGATCCGCAGCTTTTGCGCGAAGGGATCTTTGGGGTATCCCGCACCGGCGTCCTGCGCGAGCCGCCCGGCGACCTTGTTGAGGTCCGCGGCCGCGAGCAGCGCGTTCATCTCGGTGTGCGAGAGGAAGTCGACGAGCGGCTCCTCGCCCGGGACTGGCTGAATCAGCCGGCGGAACGCTTCGACCTCGGCGGCGCCGCCGCCCTGGACGGGATGGAAGCCGAACCGGGCGATGTCGTCCACGGCGATGACGCGCGGCGACGTCCCCTGCATCGCGAGCGGCATCTCCGCCGACAGCGTCATGCCGGCGCTCGAGCCGCAGTCGGGGCACTCGCTGTCGAAGAGCCGGCCGAGCCAGCCGCTCTTGGGGCCGGTGCCGGCCGGGTCGGCCGTCTGCCAGATCTCCATCGACCGGAAGTGACTCCGGTTGGGGTTGGGGTAGCCGACACCCTGGACGAGGGCGACGCGGCCGTCGTCGTACGCGCTCTTGAGCGCCGTGAGCGCCGGATGCAGCCCGACCTCGTCGCTGAGGCGCAGCACCTTCTCGTGGGGCACGGCGAGCTTCGGCCGCGCGCGGTAGTACTCGTCGTGCACGAAGGGCACCACCGTGTTGAGCCCGTCGTTCCCGCCGCCCAGCTGCACCACGACGAGCGTCGGCCAGTCGGGCCGGCCGGCCGCGGAGGCGGTGAGGCCGAGATCCCACGGGTTGTTGAGCGCGAGCGCCGTCCGCGTGAGGAACATCGGCGCGGTCGCGCCCGCGGCCACGATGGTCAGGCCCTTGGTCAGAAACTCGCGCCGCGTCGTCATCGTGCGCATCGTCTGCTTCCTCCTAACGTGCCTCGATTGGCGGCGCCTCAGGCGACCATGTACTCGGGAAGGCTCATCACGAGATGCACGGCCTCCCGGGATGGCTGCCCGCCGGTCGCTTGGGCGAGCGTCACGCGGCGGTGCGGCGGGAGGGGACGCGCCAGGAGGCGCGTGACGGCGGCATCGAGCGTCGGGAACGCGGCGTCGTCGACCGGCCCGAGACGGCCGGAGATGAGCCCCGCCGCGAGATCGGTTCGCGCGAAGATCGTTCCGGCGTTGATCCACGAGGTGCCGCCGTGCCAACCGGCCACGGTCGGCGGGAAGAACAGACGCTGTCCCATGGCACCCGCCGCCTGATACACCCGCACCCAATCGGGCGCGTTGATCCCGAGGTGGCGGACCGCGCCGACCGCGAACTCCACCGGGCCCTTCACCTGCGCCAGCATCACGTCGGGGCGGTAGAACGCCCGCGAGCGGAGCATCGTCTTCAAGGCGGGCGTCAGTTCGTAGTTCGCGGCGCGCAGCTGCTGCGCCATGGCGGCGACCAGCCCGGCGTCAGGCGCGGGGCCGACAAAGAAGGCGGCCAGCTTGCCCGCGATCCACCGCGGCGTCGCCTCCTGTCCGAGAATGATCCGCATGACGTCGGTCCCGTCCCACGGTCCGGCCTGCCCGAGAAACATCTTCGGACCATCGTCGTGGATCATGAGCTTGAACGCAAAGACGCGCCGGTCTTCCGCGGTCCGGTAGTCACGCAGCGTCCAGCCGGTCCAGGCGCGCGCCGATTCCTTGACGTCGGTCTCCGTGTAGTGGCCGATCCCCATCGTAAAGAGCTCCATGAGCTCGCGCGCCCAGTTCTCGTTGGGGTGGCCCTTGCGATTCGCGTCGTTGTTGAGGTACCGCAGCATCGCAGGATCTCGCGCCACGCCGTCGAGGAGCCGGGCGAAGTTGCCGGCCGCGCTGCGCCGGTACAACTGGTTCTGGTTGAACATCGCGACCGCGTCGTGCACGTCGCCGAACGCGCTCGTGAAGTGCCCGTGCCAGAAGAGCACCAGCTTCTCCTGGAGCGGGGCGGGAGACGTGGCCATGCGGTCCAGCCACCACGTCGCGAGCGTCACGATCGCCCGGCCGTGCTGGCGGCCGACCTCCTGATACAGCGCGCGCAATTCCGGGTGCGTCTTGAGGTCGATTCGCTGCTTGGCGGCGCGCAGCGCCTCGAGCGTGGAGTCCAGCTGCTGCTCGGCCCCGCGCACGTCGTCGAACACGGCGGGGGCGGGGGGGTCCGGCGGAAACGCGAACAGCGCGTCCACCGTGCGATCGAGTCCGGCGGCCACCGCGCGGTCGACCTCCTCCGGCAGCGGGCCGAAGCCCGCCCGGCGGAGGAGATGCGCCGCCTTGCGGGCATCCCACGGGTCGGCGGGCGAGGGGACGAACGGGTCAAAAGCGCCGGGCATGCCGGAACCTCCCCAGAACGAATCCGCGCTGCCGGGACCGGGCCCCGCTACCGCGCGGCTTCTTTTCTAAGCGTGGGAAGCGCCGCCCGAGTTCCCGTGAAAGTCGGCCCGGATCTGCTCGAGCACATCCGGCGAAGCCAGCAGATCGATCGCGGACATCACCATGACCTTCGCGTCGTTCAGCATCCCGGCGAGGCCGACCTCCGCCTTCCCGGCTTCGAGCGCCTCGCGCGTGTGCATGCCGACGCCCGGGGGACACGTCGGCAGCGTGTAGCCGACGGTCGGCACGACCTGGCTCAGATTGCCGAGGTCCGTGGAGGCGCCGACGAACCGCTCCTGCATCTCGAACCCGAGCGCCGCCGAGTTGTCGCGCACCACACGGGCGAGCGCCGGGACGTAGCGGAGGGAATCGAGGAACATGCCGCGCGAGGTCTCCAATCGCGCCCCGGTGGCTTCGGCCGCCGCGCGGGCGCACGCTTCGACGCGGTCCGCGAGGTACCGCACGTACTCGCCGTCCTCCGCGCGCACGCCGAACTCCGCGGCGGCATGTTCGGGAATGACGTTGACCGCCTGGCCGCCGTCCCTGATGATCCCGTGAATGCGCGCATCGGGCCGCAGCTGCTGCCGCAGCGCGCCGATGCCGTTGAAGGTCAGAATGGCCGCGTCGAGGGCGTTCACGCCCTTCCATGGACCCGCCGCGGCATGCGACGGTTTGCCGGTGAAGCCCACAGAGACGTGCTGCACGGCCAGGCAGCCCGTCATTACGGAGACATGGTCCCCCGCGTGATACTGAAGCGCCACATCGAGCCCGTCGAACGCCCCCCGCTCGAGCATGAGGACCTTGCCGCCACCGCCTTCCTCCGCCGGCGTGCCGTAGTACGCGACCGCTCCCCGCAGGTCGGGCAGCACGGCCCGCAGCGCGGCCGCGGCGGCCATCATGCCCGCCGCCATCAGGTTGTGCCCGCAGGCGTGGCCGAGTCCCGCGAGCGCGTCGTACTCCGCGATCAGCCCGACGGTGGGGCCCGGACGGCGGCCTTCCGCTCGGGCGACGATCGCGGTCTCGATATCGGCGACCCCGCGCCGCACGCTGAACCCGTGGCGCTCCAGCGCTTCGGTCACCCAGGCGGCGGCCCGACGCTCTTCAAACCCGATTTCGGGATTGGCGTGGATGCGCAGCGCCAACTCGCGCGCTTCCGCGGCCACCGCGTCCAGCGCGGCGAGGGCCCGCGTCTTCAGCGCCGCGGTGTCGGTACGATCCCGGCTCGGACTCACCGGTTCATCTCCCTCGATGCCGCGCGGTCCCGGCAGATCGCCCCGCGTTAGCCGGGGCCGGTCGCGCACCCGACGGGGCCGCGCGCCCTGAGCCGGACGAGGTCGGCCGCTCGTCGCGCGCCGGATGAGGCCGGCCGTCCCCATAGCGCAGACGGCGGACGGCCTGGCGCAGCCGGGCGTCCGTCACCTCGTAGTAGACCTGCGTCGTCACGGGGCTCTCGTGACCGAGCAGCCGCTGCGCCTCTTCGATGCCCAACCCGACGTTTGCCATTTGCTGGCCGGCCGTGTGGCGCAGGTGGTGGAACGCGATGCCGTCCGGGATCGGGACGCGCGCCCGCGCCGCGTACTGCTTGAAGATCGTCTCGACGCTGGCGTAGTGGAGGCGGGCCCGCCGGCGCTGGAACGGCATCCGGAAGAACAGGGCGGTCGTCGCCGCCGTGGGCCGGACCGTGAGCCACCGCGCGAGCGCCGCCCGCGCGTCCGCGGTGAGCGGCAGGACTTGTTCCTTGCCGCCTTTGCGCCACACGACGATCGCGGCGCGGTCGGGATCCGACAGCGCGATCACACGCTCGATATCGAGCCGGGTGACCTCGCTGACCCGCAGGCCCATGAGGCCGAGTTCCGCCATCGCGCGGTCCCGCAGCACGCGCGGCTGGTCGCCTTCAAACGCGGCACGGAATCGCGCCACCTGCTCCTCGGTCCACCAGCGGTGCACGCGCTTCGTGCGGCGCGGCGGGCGCAGATCGAGGGCCACGGAGAACGGCCGCTGCTGGCGCCGGCGGAGCCACTCGTAGAACTGGCGCAGGCCCGTGATCCGGCGGGCACGGGTCGCCACGGACAGACCGGCCTCGGTCATGCGGCGCGTGAAGCGGAGGAGATCGTCGGGCCGCGCGCCTTCGAGATTGCCGTCGACGTAAGCGGCGAAGTCGCCGACGTCGCGGACGTACGCGAGGCGCGTGTTGATCGACCGTCCGGCACCCTCGAGGTCGGTCCACCACTCGAGGAGCAGGGGATGCTTCGACGGAACCGGAGATTTGAGCCGCCGGCGTGCTGGCATGGGTCGACCTCCGGATACGGTGCTGCGACTGTTGGCGCGATGCTGCTGCGCGAAGGGGTTCGCAGCACCGGCGACCTTCTCCTGTTGCGGCGGGCGGAGGGCTTCGGGGCACCCGCCCAAGAAGAGGACTTGGCGGCCGCGCCCCAAGGCGCGGCATCGGCAGGGAGGACGATGGTGGAGCAACGGGAGGTCTGCTCGCAGTGCGGCAAGGCCTATACGCCGGGTGCGAAGGGCTGGGTCGCGCGGATCGAAGGCGACGTCACGAGCGGCCGGACGGACGCGCCGCTGCGCCGCATTCTGCTGTGCCCGGACGACTACGCGAAGCTGGCCCCGCGGACCCGCATGGCGTGGCACGAGTACACCGGACGCACGCAGGGACCCACGCGGGAAAAGCGTCCCGGACATCTAGGGGAGTCGACCTAGCGCGCGCTGCCGGACGTGACGCGGCGCCCGGGTCACTACCCGGGCGCCGCGTCTTCGCGGTGCGAGAACGGTCTCGACGATCTGATCAGCGCGTTGCGGCCAGCACCGACTCCCTGAGAATCACCGGGATCCGGTCGATCGTTTCTTCCGGCGTCATCAGCGGCGGCGCGAGACAAATCGTATCGCCAACCGCCGGATCCGCCGAGCCGGCCCTGATTCGCGCGAGCAGGCCGCGCGACCGTGCCTCCCGGACCACGCGGCCGCCGAGTCCGAGCGCCGGCTTCTTGGTCTTCTTGTCCTCGACCAACTCGACCGCGCACATAAGGCCGAACCCGCGCACGTCGCCGACCGGCGCCAGGTCGCGGAGCGTCTCCAGGCCGGCGAGCAGGCGGCGTCCGATCACGCCGGCGCGTTCGACCAATCCCTCGCGCTCCATGATGCCAATATTCGCGAGGCCGACCGCGCAGCACACCGGGTGGCCGGAGTAGGTCGCCGCGTGCATATACTTCTGGTCCGGCGGCGCCTCGAGGAGCGTGCCGTGCACCCGCTCTGAGACGAGAATCCCGCCGAGCGGCAGGTACGCGCTCGTCACGCCCTTCGCGAACGAGACGAGGTCCGGCTCGACGTTCCAGTGCCCGAGCGCGAACCAGCGCCCGGTGCGTCCGAACCCCGTGATCACCTCGTCCGCGATGAGCAGCACTTCGTACTTGTCGCAGATCGCGCGGACCCGCTGGAAATAGCCGGGGGGCGGGGGGATCACGCCGCCGGCGCCCTGGACCGGCTCGGCGATGAACGCCGCCACGGTGTCCGGCCCCTCACGCTTGATCGCCTGCTCGAGCGCGTCCGCGGCCTCCGCCGCGACGTCCCCGCCGGTCGGCCAGCGGTAGGCGTACGGCGCGGGAATGTGGACGAAGTTGGGGACGAGCGGTCCGAACATCTTATGGAAGGCGGCCATGCCGGTCGCGCTCATCGCGGCCATCGTCACGCCGTGGTAGCCGTGCACGCGCGAGACGATCTTGACCTTGTCCGGTTTGCCGCGGACCTTCCAGTAGTACCGCGCCGTCTTGAACGCCGATTCGTTCGACTCCGCGCCGCCGGTCGTGAAGTACACGCCGGAGGTGCTCGGGTACGCGAGCCGGCAGAGCTCATTCGCGAGCGTAATCGACGGGATGTTGGAGGCGCCGGCGTAGTTGGAGTTGAAGGCGAGGCGCCGCATCTGATCCGCCGCGACCTCCGCGAGCTCGGCCCGGCCGTGTCCGATGTTGACGTTCCAGAGCCCCGACAGCCCGTCGATGTACTCGTGGCCGTCCGCGTCCCGGATCATCGCCCCGCGGCCTTCCACCATGATCAGGGGATTCTGGTGATCGCTGGGGTGCTGCAGAGGATGGATCAGGTGGCGCTGGTCCTGCGCGATCAGTTCCTTGGTCGTGGCCATGCACGCTCCCTCCGCCGGCCGACTCCGCGGCCGGCAACCATGAAATCAACGCCGACTCCGCGGCCGGCTACCATGTCACTCAAGCCGGCTCCCGGCAGCGCAGAGCCGGCGATGCTACTGTTTCTCTGCGGGCAGGAGTGTCCCTGGGTCCTAGCCGCCCGCGGCGATGCACCAGTCGCGATCGACGTCGCCGAGGCCCTCGCAGCCGTCCCGCGTGACGACGACGCTGTCTTCGATCTTGATGTGGCCGACGTCCGGGTGGCGGAATTCGGTCTCGATCGACAGGACCATGCCGGGCTCCATGCGCCGCGTGCCGTCCTGGGCGACGACCGGCGGCTCGTGGCTGACCATGCCGAGTCCGTGCACTTGAAGCCGGCCATACTCGGCGCCGGGGCCGGTTTTGACCGCTTCGGTGCCGAGCCGCCACAAATCGCCGCTCACCACGCCCGGCCCCATGGCCGCCCGCACCCGCGCCTGCGCGGCCACGCACACCTCAAACAGGGCCGCGGCCTCCGCGGGGGGCGCTCCGACGGAGCCCATGCGCGCGACATCCGCGACGTACTCGTCGAGCTCAGCTCCGACGTCGAGGTGCATCGGCCGTCCGCGCCCCCAGCTCTCGGACGACGGCGCCCGGAGCAGCCCGGGACCGACGTTGATCAGCGAATACAGAAAGGCGCCGCCGCGCTCCCCGACCCGGCGCTGCACCTTCGCGGAGATCTCCCGCGTCGTGTCGGCCGCCGTGCTTTCCTGGAAAACGCGCCGGATGACCTCGGCCGTCAGGCGGTGGATCTCGCTGAGCCGCTCCAACTCGTGCGGCTGTTTGATCGCGCGGAGCTCACCGAGCAGGGGATCGGCGTTGACGAACGTCGCCTCGGGCAGTTCGCAGCGCAGGGCATCGTAGGCGTCGGCCGGGAGGTACGAGGACTCGATCGCGATGGTAGCCGCGCCGTGGCCGCCCGCGCGCAGCGCGCGGGCGGCCACGGCCGCCGCATCCTGCGACATGCTCGGCCCCCGCGGCACCCAGTGCCGGTCGGCGATCCAGAACGGCCCGAAGGCGTCGATGTAATGCTGCTCGTCGAGGATGTGGTCGCGCCGGCCGACGTAGAACCCCGACTGCGGCTTGGCGACCGGCACCGCGACGAACGAGAGATACTGCCCGCCGCCGAAGCGCGAGGCGCGTGCGAAGAAGTGGAGATAGTACCCGCCGGTCAGGTACCGCACGTTGTGCCGCGTGCTCGCCAGCACCACGTCGACCTTCTGCTCGCGCGCGAGGCGGGCGAGCCGTTCGGCGTCAAAGGGTAGGGCAGGACTCACCCCGCGTCGTTCGCCCGGGGCGAAGAGGGGTCCTGCGGCGGCGCGCGCACGCGGCGGCCGCTACCGAAACCGCCGAGCGATTACGGGGTCGTGGGGTTGTAGCCGGCCGGCCACACGACGAGCGCGCCGGTCTGGCCCTTCGACGCGTGGTTGTAGGCCGAACAGTAGAACGTCCAAGGACCGCGGCCGGCCGGAACGAAACTGATCTCCGCGCTCTTGCCCGGCTCGACCAGCACGTACTTGTTGCCGTCCTTCGTCACACCCTGTTTCGCCGTGCCGGTGACCGTGTAGTCGACCGTCGAGAGGTATTGGGACGCAAACGTGTGGGCGTAGTCGGGCTTCGGGTCGACATTCGTCAGCTGCACGACCACGCGCTGCCCCGCGTTGAAGGTCAGCACGTTCGGCGTGAACTTGAACGAATCCATGGACACCTTGATCACCTGGACCTGCTGGGCCGGCGCCGCGATGCCCAGCCCCAGCAACAGCACCGATGCGAGCACGCCAGCGATTGTAAGGCGTCCCATGGCTGCCTCCCCTCGAATGATCGACCGCAGTCTGATTCAACGCTGTGTTGGACGATACCACCCGTACGATAAGAGCACCACGTAAACACGCGGTCACACGGAGGCCTGGGCGGAGAGATCGAACGTATGATCGGTTATCGAGATTCCCAAGGACAATCCGTGTTTTTACGTGTTTTTAGAGGTTTAAGCCGCGAAGCCGATGGGAATTCAATAGGATTAGGGGCTCTTGAGATATTGGGCCGCGGCGGACATCGTATGCCGGCGAACAATCGGGCACAAAAAACGACGCGGCCACCAAGCAACAGTCCACGACTGGGGGGAGTGAGCGTGGAGCGCAAAAGGCAATCCGCGGAAGTCCTGCCGGCCGCACGTGTTGCGCCGCAACGGCTAGAGGGCGCCCGGGCCACCGGCGCGATGGACGCCAACATCATCATCGGCAACGCGCCCGACCCGGTCTTCGTCTCCGACCTCGAAGGCCGAATTCTCCAGACCAACGACGCGGTCTCCCAGCTCCTCGGGTTCCGACGGGACGAGGTCATCGAGCAGTCGCTGTCCCGGTTCATCTCGCCCGAGGAAACCCGCGAGTTCCTCGCGGCGCTGCGCGAGGTGGTCGAGCGCGGCGTCACCCGGAACGTCCGCCTGAACCCCAAGAGCGCGACCGGCGAGATCATCCCGACGGCGCTCAACGCGTCCGCGCTGCGCGACTCGGACGGCAAGGCGATCGGCGCGATCGGCATTCTCCGCGACATGCGCGAGATCGGCAAAGCGCGCGCCTACGCGGAAGCCCTCATCAAGAACGCCCCGGACCCGGTGTTCGTCTCCGACCTCGAAGGTAAGATCATCGAGTCCAACGACGCGGTCTCGCAGCTCCTCGGGTTCCGACGGGACGAGGTGATCGAGCAGTCGCTGTCCCGGTTCATCTCGCCCGCGGAAACGCGTGAGTTCCTCGCGGCGCTGCGCGAGGTCGTCGAGCGCGGCGTGATCCGGAACGTCCGCCTCAACCCGAAGAGCGCCACCGGCGAAGGCATTCCGACGACGCTGAACGCGTCCGCCCTCCGTGACTCCGACGGCAAGGCGATCGGCGCGATCGGGATTCTCCGCGACATGCGCGAGCTGGACAAAGCCCGCGCCTACGCGGAGAGCCTCATCAAGAACGCCCCAGACCCGGTGTTCGTCTCCGACCTCGAAGGTAAGATCATCGAGTCCAACGACGCGGTCTCGCAGCTCCTCGGGTTCCGTCGAGACGAGGTGATCGAGCAGTCGCTGTCCCGGTTCATCTCGCCCGAGGAAACGCGTGAGTTCCTCGCGGCGCTGCGCGAGGTCGTCGAGCGCGGCGTGATCCGGAACGTCCGCCTCAACCCGCGGTCCGCCACCGGCGAGGTCATTCCGACGACGCTCAACGCGTCCGCGCTGCGCGACTCGGACGGCAAGGCGATCGGCGCGATCGGCATCCTCCGCGACATGCGCGAGCTGGACAAAGCCCGCGCCTACGCGGAGGCCCTCATTAAGAACGCGCCAGACCCGGTGTTCGTCTCCGACCTCGAAGGTAAGATCCTCCACACCAACGACGCGGTGTCGGAAGTGCTCGGGTTCCGCCGCGACGAGGTGATCGAGCAGTCGCTCTCCCGGTTCATCTCCCCGCAGGAGACCCGCGAGTTCCTCGCGGCGGTCCGCGAAGTCGTCGAGCGCGGCGTGATCCGAAACGTCCGCCTCAACCCGCGGTCCGCCACCGGCGAGGTCATCCCGACGGGGCTCAACGCGTCCGCCCTCCGTGACTCCGACGGCAAGGTGATCGGCGCGATCGGCATCCTCCGCGACATGCGCGCCTACGAGCGCGTCGTCCGCGACCTCGAGCGGTCCAAGCTCGAGCTCCAGGAGAAGATCCTCGAACTCGAAAAGTTCGAAGAGGTCGTCGTCGGCCGCGAGATCAAGATGATCGCGCTCGAAAAAGAGGTGGAGCGTTGGCAGAGCGAAGTGGAGCGGCTGCGGGGCGAGACGCAGCAGTAGGGGTGGCCGCCCCCAGGCTCCCGGCCGCCTCCGGGCCGTCCGCCCCCGTCGCGGGGGGCAACGGCAAGCCGGCGTGGCATGCGTCGCCGGCGCTGCCGCCTGCGGGCGAGGACCGGCCGGCGGAGTACGCGCGCCTCCTCGAGCGGATCGCCGACCTCGAGGGACGGCTGCGCCAGCGCGATGAGCAGCGCCGCGCGATGCTGCACATCATGGCGGACCTCCACGACGTGAACCGCCGGCTCGGCGACCAACGCAAGGCCATGCTCCACATTCTGGTCGACTACGAGCAGGACCGGCGCCACCTCGCACAGCAGACCGAGCGGCTCGACAACTCGCGGCGCGCGCTGCTGCACATCCTCCAAGACTCGCACCGCTCCAATCTCCGGCTCGGCCAGGCCCGCAGCGCGATGATCCACATCATGGGCGACCTGCACGAGATGACGATGGAGATGCAGCGGCGCGAGCAGGACCTGCGCGACAAGCAGGAACAGCTCGTGCAGGCCGGCAAGCTCGCGACGCTCGGCGAGCTCACCACCGGCGTCGCGCACGAGCTCAACAATCCGCTCAACAACATCGGGTTGTTCATCGGCAACGTCATCGACCAGATCCGCATCGGCGGGATCGAGCGGGACGTCGATCTCCAGCACGTGGCGAAGGACCTCGACCGCGCGACGGCCCAGGTCCGCAAAGCGACCGAGATCATCTCGCACCTGCGGACGTTCGGCCGGACGGCGCCGGTCAGCCGCGAGCCCGTCTCGGTCAACGAAGTCATCATGCACGCGCTGTCGCTGATGCAGGAGCAGCTGCGGCTGCGCGACATCGAAGTCGCCCTCGACCTCACGCCGGATGCCCCGATCGTCGCGGCCAGCCCGATCCAGCTCGAGCAGGTTTTCATCAACCTGCTCACCAACGCCCGCGACGCGCTGGCAGACATCCCCGCGCCGGACCCCGCGGGCGGGCCGAGACAGCCCACGGCGCGGCGCGTCGAAATCCGCACGACACTGCGGGCCGGATGGGCCGACGTGCTGGTGCGGGACACCGGCCCCGGGATTCCGCCGGGACTCGAGCAACGGATCTTCGATCCGTTCTTCACCACCAAGGGCGTGGGGAAGGGGACCGGCCTCGGGCTGGCGATCACCTACGGCATCCTGAAGGACCACGGAGGGTCCATTACGATCGTGAGACAGTCCGAGCCGGGCGCCTCGTTCCTCGTGCAGCTGCCCCAACTCCAAGAGTCCGTCGTGGAGCCCTCGGTCACATGACGACCCCCCGCGTTCTGGTCGTCGACGACGACGCGGCCCTGCTGGAGGCGCTGCCCGAGACCATCCGCCTCCGGATGCCCGGGACGGTGGTGGAGACCTGCGGCTCGACCGCCCCCGCGCTGCAGCAGATCGCGGCGGTCGATTACGACGCGATCGTCAGCGACATCAAGATGCCCGGCATGGACGGGCTTGGCCTCCTGTCCCAGGTGCGCGCACTGCGTCCCGACACGCCGGTGCTGCTCATTACGGGCCACGGCGAGCACGACCTCGCGATCCGGTCGCTGCGCGCCGGCGCGTACGACTACGTCCAGAAGCCCATCGACCGCGAATATTTCGTGGCCTCGCTCGGCCGCGCCATCCAGGTGCGGCAGCTGCGGCGGCAGATCGCCGACCAGCAGCAGGCGCTGTCGCACCACGCCGGAAGCCTCGAGGAGACCGTCCAGGAGCGCACCACGGAGCTGCGGCAGACGGTCGAACAGCTCCGGGCGCTGACGGACGTCGCCGCGGCCATTCACGCCGCGCGCGGGGCGGAGGAGGTGCTCCGGTCCGTCGTCGACGCGGCGTGCCGGCTGTCCGGCGCCGGGCTGGCCGTCGCGGGCTTCTACCGCGGCGACAACGAGGCCGCCGCCCTCGCCGATGAGCACCGCTGGGCGATCGCGATGGCGCCCGAGAGCGCCGCCCTGCGTCTGGCCCGCGAGGACGTGGTCCGGATCTTCGCGGCGATCTGCGCCGGCGAGCGCGGCCCCGCCGACCTTCCGGAGACGGTGTTTGAAGCGCTATCGCGGGCCGCGGCGAACGGGGAAGGGCCCTGGTCGTCGTTCTTCGCGCTGCCGGTCCGCGGGCGGCTCGGACAGCCGCTCGGCGCGATGATTCTGGCGCGGCCGACCGGACGGGCGTTCGCGCCCGAGGTGCGCGTCCAACTCGAGGCGCTCGCGCTGCAGGTCGCGGTCGCGCTGGAGAACACGCTCCTCTACGAGCGGGCGCGCGGCACGGCCGAGACGCTGCAGCGCAGCCTGCTCCCGGAGCGTCTGCCCGAGATCCCGGGCGTGGTCCTCTCGGCGCGGTACCTGCCGGGCAACCACGAAGCGGTCGGCGGCGACTGGTACGACGTGCTCACCCTGCCGAACGGTCACATCGGGCTTGTCATCGGCGACGTCGCGGGCCGCGGCGTGTGGGCCGCCGCCGTCATGGGGCAGCTCCGCAACGCGCTGCGCGCCTACGCGCTCGAAGGGAATCCCCCGGCGCTCATCGCCGAGCGCCTCACGCGGCTTGTCGACGACCGGACGATGGCGACGCTGGTGTATCTCGTGGTCGACCCGGAGACCCGCGCGGTGCGCTATCTCAACATGGGCCACCTGCCGCCGCTCATCGTCGGGCCCGACGGCGTGACGCGCCTCCACGGCGGCGCGCCGCCGCTCGGCGTGCGCGGGATCGTGTACCGGGAGGACACCGCGACGCTCGCGCCGCGCTCGACCATCTTGGTCTATACCGACGGCCTCATGGAAGTGCGCGGCCGCAGTATCGACGACGGGTTCGCGCGCGTCACCGATGTCCTGCGGCGATACGGCAACGCCCCGGTCGACGACCTCATCGACCGCGTCCTCGCGTCGGCGCTCGAGGGGCGGACGGCCGAGGACGACATCGCGCTCGTGGCGCTGCGCCTTGCGCCGCTCAGCCCGGAACGCCTGGACATCCGGCTGCCCGCCGTGCCGGCCTCGCTCGCGCAGATGCGCCAGACGCTCCGGCGCTGGCTCAAGTCGGCGGAGGTGGGCTCGGAAGAATCCTACGACATCATGACCGCGATCAACGAGGCCTGCGCGAACGCGATCGAGCACGCGTACGGCCCGACGGACGGCCTGTTCGAATGTGAGGTGGCGCTGGAGGACGGCGTGCTCACCGCCATCGTCCGCGACATCGGCCGGTGGCGCTCTGCGCGCGGCCAGTACCGCGGCCATGGAATCAAGCTCATGGAGGCCCTTATGGGAGAGGTCGAAGTGGTGCCGGGTCCGACCGGCACAGCGGTGCAGATGCGCAAACGGCTCGTCCGCACGGGACGGGTGCCGGTATGACGACGGCCGTGGAGGTCCGCATGACCGACGAGGCCGGCATTCCCGTGGCCGCGCTCGAGGGCGAGATCGACCTGGCAAACGCGGCGGAGGTGCGCAGCCAGATCTTCGGGATGGTCTCCAACACCGCGCCGGGCCTGATCCTCGACCTGAGCGGCGTGTCCTACCTCGACAGCCGCGGGGTGCAGCTGATCCTCGAGCTCGCCGAGCGCCTCAAGATGCGGCACCTCAAGTTCCGCGTCGCGATGCCGGAGAAGTCGCTGATCCGCCGCATCCTGCTGCTGACCCATGTCGACGCCGTCGTGCCGCTCGACACGAGCGTCGATCAGTCGCTCGCGATGATGCGGGAGGGAACGTAGGGCAGAGGGGCGTTCTCCGCGCGTTCCGGACGCGGAATCGTTCGGGGCAGGGAGGGCAGCCTTACCGAAGCGCGTCCGGCGCCACGGCGACGGCATCGCCGCCCGAGGCTTTGGCCCCGTACATGGAGCGGTCCGCCGCCCGTAGCAGGGCTTCGATCGTCCGCCCGTCCTCGGGAAAGCTCGACACCCCAAGGCTCACCGTCACGAGCGGCGTGGCCCCGTCGTCCCCGGGACCGTTCAGGGAGGGCCCGCCGACCGCGCGACGGATTCGCTCCGCCACCGCCGCCGCCTCGGCCTTGCCGGTCTGCGGCAGCAGCGCCACGAATTCGTCGCCGCCGTAGCGCGCGACAACGTCGATGTGTGTCCGATGCTCCGCCGTGAGCACGGCGGCGACCTGCCGCAGCGCGTCGTCGCCCCGCAGGTGCCCGTGCGTGTCGTTGTAGTGCTTGAACCGGTCGACCTCCACCATCACCACCGAGAGCGGGGAGCCGTAGCGAATCGCCCGCGCGAGCTCGCGCTCGAAAGCCTGCCACAAACTGCGGCGGTTCGGCAGCCCGGTCAGGCCGTCGGTCGTCGCGAGCGTGCGGGCCTCCTCATAGTGGCGCGCGTTCTCGATGGCGAGGGTGGCGTACCCGGCGAGCGTCGTCAGGAGCTCGAGATCGGCCGAGGCCAGCACCGGCTCGATGCTCTCGACGGTGATCACCCCGACCACCGCGCCCCGGCTGCTGATCGGGACGCTGGCCAGCTGCGTCACCATCGGATGCGATTCGAAGTAATCGGGATCGCGGCGTACGTCCAGCACGAGCGCCGGCTGTCCGGTGCGGGCGACGCGCCCCGCGATGCCCTGCGTCACCGGCATCCGCTCGAGTGCACTCGCGTAGCCCCGGTCCGCGACGAGGCGCAGCGTGTCCCCCTCGAGCAGCCGCAGCGAGACGCGGGGGTAGCCGAGGGAAGAGTGCAGCTCGTCGACGAGCGCGGCGAAGACCTCGTCCGCCGCGAGCGACGTCGCCACACGCATGAAGGCCCGGTTGAGCAGGGCGAGCTGGTGCGCGCGGCGCTGGGAGTCACGTAGAAGCTCGGCGTTCCGCCCCTGCAGCGCCTCGGCGCGGGCGAGGTTTTGCTGCGACTCGCGGTAGAGCCGCAGGTAGTTGACGACGAACGCGGCTTGGGCCGCGAGCATCGCGACGGCCCGCTCCTGCGCGGGGATGAAGTAGTCGGCGATCGGGTGCACCATGCCGAGGGCGCCGACGAGGTCCTGCCCGGCGCTCAGCGGGGCCAGCATGACGCTCCGCAGCGGCTCCCCGGACACCTTGAGCGTCTCCGGCCGGTGGCGCGCATGGTCGGCGATCCGCACGAGCCGCGCCGACGCGTCGGGGCGGGGCCCCCACATCTCCCGCGTCACGGTATCGGCGAGCCGCTGGGCCGCCGCGGCGTCGAGCCCGCGGGACACCGCGACGTCGAACCGTTCGCCGCCGTTCCGCAGCGCGACCCACAGCCCGGCCGGCGTCGCGGTCCGGTCGAGCAGGTTGGCCAGCCGTTGCAGCAGCTGATCGAGGTCGGTGGCCTGGACGAGATCGGTCACGGCCGAGTACAGGCGGAGGAGCTGCCGGTTTGTCTGGCGGTGCGCGTCGTAAATAAGGAAGACCACCCCGGCCATCGTCGGCAGGAGGAGCGCGTACGCCAGATTCGGCGGCGCGGTGGGGACCCCGAGGGTGATCAACGCCACCAGGAGGCCGAACGATCCGAGCGCCGCGGTCGCGGCGAAGCGGATCGACGCGTTGCCGACCAGGACCGTCCACACCGGCAGCGCGCGGCGCGTTGCGGAGTAGAGGCTGACGAGGACGTGCGTCGCGAGCGCATAGACCGCCACGCAGGCGAGCGCGGCCGGCACGACGCGGGCGGGCTCGAGCCCGGTGTTCGCCGGGCCGAGCGAAAACCGTCCCGACGCGGTCAGGTTCCAGGCCGCGCCGGCCAGCACGAGTGAAAGCGCCCGCTGACTGGAATTGAACACGAGGGTCGGGATCGGCCGCCGGTGCCGGAGATGGATCCAGAACTGCCCGAGGCCGCCGCACAGCGCCGCGTAGCCCGGGCCGACCAGCAGGATCGCCGGCAGCGTGACCACGGCCCCGAACGACACCGACCCAGCGTAGGGGAGCGGCAGGTTGCCGGATTCCGCCGCGAACGACAGGAGCGCGAAGATCCCGAGGAGTAGGGGAGGAGGCACCGGCTCCGCCCGCACCGCGGCCGCGGTGAGGAGCAGGCCGGATATGAGTACCCCCCAGCGGGTCGCGTGAAGGACCCACGTGCGATTCATCGCGGCGCTCATCCCCATGCCGCCGGCCGACAGGCGTGCGCCAAGACGTCCCCCCAAAGATTGCGGGCCCGACATCACCGTGTTAAACCCGTGTTAATGCCATCATAATGCCCCAAAACCTTCGCCGTCAGACGCCCGGGGCGCCACGACACCGGGCTGCCGCAGCCGCCAGTAGAAGATGGTAATGCCGGCGAGGACGATCGCTATCCCGGACAGGCGCGGCCACGTCATCCGGTCGGCCAGCAACAGAACGCTCAGCACAACCGTGACGACCGGCTCGAGCATCCCGAGCATCGCCGTGCGGGTCGCCGCCAGCGTCCGGAGGGCCATCAGCACCAGAAACGAGGCCACGGTGGCGACGAGCGCCGATGTCACAATCGCCGCGAACGCCGGCAGCGGCAGCCGGGTCAACGATTGGCCGGTGAGTAGGATCGCCACCCAGTAGACGGCCGCCGAACTGGCCTGGATTATGGCGAGCACCATGAGCGGCGGGACGTCGCGTACGAGGCGCCGCTGCACCACGAGGTAGAACGCCGAGGCGAGCGTGGCACCGCCGAGGACCATAAACCCCACGGTGTGTCCGGCCTGCGGCGTGGACCCGGCGACCAGCAGCGCTCCCGCGATGATCGCCCCGAGAATGACGAGATCCCCGCGCGCCATCTGCTCGCCGAGCGCGAGCCGCTCCATCCAGGCGACGTGAATCGGCGCCGTGTTCACGATCACGGATGCGGTCGACGCGGGCAGCAGCGACAGGGCGTAAAAGTAGGAGAACACCTGCGCCGGCACGAGCGTCGCGCCGAGCGCGACAAGGGCAGCGGCCATGCGGCCTTCCACGGGCGTGATCCGCCGGAACGCCAGCCCGACCGTCCACAAGAGGGCCGCGGCGATGGTGACGCGCCACGTCATGAGCACGAGCGGCGTCACGCCGTAGGTGTAGGCGATCTTGGCCAGGATCGGCGAGACCCCGTAGAGGCAGGCGGAGATCAGAATGAGGATCGCGGTCATGCCGGACGGCCTGTACGGATATCTTGACTATATATATACCCAGGATATATGATCTTGGTCAAAGGAGGTGCGCCGCCATGGCGAAGACGCTGATCAACATCGATGAAGGACTCCTTGACGAAGCGCGCCGGTTGGCAAATGTCCGCACGAAGCGCGATGCCGTCCATGCGGCCCTGCGGGAGTTTGTTCGGCGCCGGCGCATTGAGCGCCTCGTTGCCGCGGCCGGGAAGGGCTCGATGCGGTGGACGCCGGCGGACGCGCGGCGGATGCGCGAGGCGCGGTAGGTGGCACTCCGGCTAATCGATTCCTCCGTTTGGATCATGTACCTTCGCCCCAAACCCGATGCGCCGCTCGTGGCCGCGGTGCACGAGGCCCTCGAGAGCGGCGAGGCCGCCGTGGCCGCGCCGATCGTCGCGGAGGTCCTCGGAGGCATTCGTGATATGTCCGAGTATGCGGTCCGCGAGGCCGACTTCCGAGCGCTGGCCCACGTCACGATCGACGGCGATGCCGGCTACACCGCCGCGCGGATCGGCAGAGCGCTGGCTGGAGCTGGAAAGACTGCGAAGACGATCGACCTGCTGCTGGCCGCCGGGGCGATTCACGCCGGCGCCGAGCTATGGTCACTCCGCGACGATCATTACGAGGAGATCCGCCGCATTCTCAGAACCCCCGCGCTGCGGGGGACCGGCACCCTCCACGTTCGCTGGCTCGCCTGAACGCCCGTCCCCGACTGCCTCGGGTCCCCCTGCCGTCAAGGGGATAATAGGCGATATAACCGAATATCACGAATGGACTGCCGAGCGGAAATCGGCGAAGGAACGTACGAAAGGCGGCGTAACCGTCAGTGTTTAACCAAGGATTCACTCATGCCTAAGTTCATCACGATCGGATACGGCGACGAAGCAGGATACAACCGAACACCGCTCGCCATACGTGACGCGGCGCATCGGCATGATGCGCAGCTGCGTGAGTCAGGCGCGATCATCGGCATCGCGGGGAGCCCCGTGCAGGTCCGAAATCCAGCCGGTGAAAGCGTGCAGACCTGCCACGGTCCGTTTATGCGCGCGGACCTGCCGATCGCGGGCTTCGCATTGATTGAGGCCGCGAGTGTCGAAGACGCGATCGAACAGGTCGCGAAAACGCCCTGTGCCGTGGCGTACGGTGTCGTGGAAATCTGGCCTCTCGAGGGTTAGAGAACGGACCGGATCGAATTTACAGCATATTTACAAATACCTGCGGCGTCTATTGCGGCAAGTTGGGTAGCATGCGCGGGTCGTCAGTCCGAATCTGACCGCCAGCTCCCTATTTTTCTATGGTTTCCGAAGGCCCGCCGTTCGATATCGTCTGCCGTTGGGGCACGGAGGGGTGAAAATCATCAACGTAATCGAACGGCAAGGCACACTGCGGAGAACTCGCTCGACACTTCGGTCACCGTGTTCTCTCAAACGTATGCCGTAGGGAGCGAACCGGTGCGGCGGTGAAGGGAGTAGTCCGCACCTCGCCCAGGGAGGACGCCTATGCCCCAGACCCCGCATGTCGAGCGTCATTTCACGGCCGACGAGGTGGTGCGGGATGTCGTCATAGGGATGTCGGACGGTCTGACGGTACCGTTCGCGCTCGCTGCAGGGCTGTCAGGCGCGATCGCGTCTACCCGCATATTGTGACGGCCGGCCTCGCGGAGATCGCCGCAGGTTCGATCGCTATGGGCCTTGGCGGTTACCTGGCCGCGAGGAGTGACGCGGAGCACTACGCCAGCGAACGGACGAGAGAGCAGCGCGAGATCGAAACGGTCCCCGAAGTTGAAACGGACGAAGTTCGGCAGGTCCTCGAGTCCTACGGCCTGTCCGCGGCAGAGAGCGCGCCCGTTGTGGAGGCGCTACGGCGGCGCCCGACTGCGTGGATCGACTTCATGATGCGTTTCGAGTTGGGCCTCGAGCAGCCGGACCCGCGGCGCGCCCTCTCGAGCGCCGCGACGATCGGAGGCGCGTACATCGCCGGCGGATTCATCCCATTAACGCCCTACATGCTCTCGGGGCGGGTCGCGACGGCGCTCCTCTTGTCGGTGGCGGTGACGCTGGCCGCGCTTGCCGTGTTCGGCTACGTCAAGGCCAAATTCACCGGCACTCGCCCGGTGCGCGGCGCGCTGCAGACCATGCTCGTCGGCGGACTGGCCGCCGCCGCGGCGTTTGGACTCGCGCGTCTCGTCTCATGAACCGAAAAGGCGCCGCGGCGATGCGCCTGAAGATGAGTCGGAACGCCAAAACGCAAATTCCGGTCAAGGAGTTCTGGGTGCACGCGAGTCCGGAACTGCAATACGCGCATCCCGAAAAGTGCGGGGAATTGGCCAAGATCCGCTGGCAGGGACCGCCGGACTGATGCGCGCCGCGTTCCCGCCTCGCGGTCTGCCGGTCGCCGTCGCCGGTGCCGTCGGGCTGGCGGCGCTCGCGTGGTTCGACCTCTGGCGCCGTGCCGCCGCGATGGCGCACAACGCCGGCATGGGGACGGGGACCGGAATGGGCAGCGGGATGAGCATGGCGATGGCCATGCCAAGTCCGATGCTCTGGAACGTTCCGGACCTGGTCGCCGCCGCAGCCATGTGGAGCGTCATGATGATCGCCATGATGCTGCCGTCCGCGATGCCGATGCTGTTGTTCTTCTCCGCGGCGCAGCGGTCGCGCCGGGCACCGAGCATGGTGGCGATGACGGCTTCGCTCTTCGCAGCCGGGTTTCTCCTGTGCTGGCTCGCCTGGAGCTGCCTCGCGGCGGGACTCCAATGGAGCCTGCAGGCGCTGCTCGTCCTCTCGCCGCAATTGACCGTGGTACGGGCGCCGCTGGCGGCCGCAATCCTCGTCGTAGCCGGGCTCTACCAGTTCACGCCGTTGAAGCACGCGTGCCTGGCCCGGTGCCAGTCGCCGCTCAGCTTCTTGCTCACGCAGTGGCGGGACGGCCCGTGGGGCGCGGTGCGAATGGGTATGCGCTACGGCGCCTACTGTGTCGGGTGTTGCTGGGCCCTGATGGCGCTGCTTTTCGTGGTCGGCGTGATGAACCTGATGTGGATCGCTCTTCTCGCTATCTTCGTGCTCATCGAGAAGACGACCGTGCGCGGCCCGTGGCTCGGCCGCGCGACGGGCGCAGCCCTGATCGCGTGGGCGGTGTACCTCCTTGCGGTCGCTCCCTCAGCGTAATCCGCGTGGAATTTCTTCAGCGGGAGGTGTTCAGGAACCCATAGTGGAAATTCCGGACAAATAGTGTGCGGCGGAGGTCACCCATGCCGGCCTGGCAGATGAAGGGCGAGTATATCAAGAACTGCAATTGTCTTCAGTCCTGCCCGTGCGACACTACCGGGAACCCGGCCCCGCATACATTTTGCGAAGGGCTCGTGGGCATGCACATTCAAAAGGGCACGTTCGACAAGGTTGACTTGAGCGGCATCAATTGGGTCGCGGCGTTCCACTTCCCCGGCGCCATGCATCAGGGCAACGGCGATATCGAGGTGTTTGTCGACGAGAAGGCGACCGAGCCGCAGCGGGAAGGCCTGCTGCAGATCCTTTCCGGGAAGACCGGCGGGACGTTCTTCGAGATCATCGCCGCCGTGGCGCCCAATTTCAAAGGGGTGCACTTCGTGCCGATCGACTGGCGATTCAACAAGGAACGGCGGCAGGCCCGGGTGTCCGTCCCCGGCTTCGCCGAGACGGCGACCGAACCGCTCAAGGTCATTCCGAGCGGAGAAGATCAGCGGGTGATCGTGCAAATGCCGAATGGGTTCGAATACAAGGAGATGGAAGTGGCCCAAGCCGTGACGCTCAAAGGCACGGGCGCGATCAAGTTCGACTGGAAGGGTACGCACAGCTCCCTCGCGCATGTCGAGCACACCGACAAGGGGCTTGTCGCCTGAAGCCGCGGCCCGCGCAGGCGTCTGTGCGGGCTGTCACCGGCCGCTGAACGGTACTCACGCGTTCATCCTCGGCGGCCAACGGCGTTGTGTATCCTGCGCGGTGAGGTACGGACCGATGCTCCGCCGGTCCGGCCTGACCGCGCTGGTCGTTGGCACCGTCCTGGTACTCATCAATCAGGGCGTGGCGCTCGCAGCGGGTGAGTTCCGGTCGACGCTCGTGTGGCAGATCCCGTTGACGTATGCGGTGCCGTTCTGCGTCGCCAGCTGGGCGCGCTTGGCAACAACAGAGGGTAAACACGTTGAGCTTCGCGGCCTGCGCGATCATAAGCGCAACTGCGCTCAGTCCGTTAGGCGCGTCCGCGCGCGTACGGCATATCCCGATCAGCCACGCGCCGAGGCCGCCGCTGACCACGATCGTCATCCGTCCGTCATCCGCGACGACACCGGACGCGGGGACGAGTGCGGCCTGCGCGACGTGCCCGCAGAGCAGCACCACCGCCTGCGCCGGCTGCCCGCCGAAGGCGGTGCAGATCAACCTCGTACAGGTACACCTGTAGCCGCGTCACATAGACTGTAAACCGGCCATCGAACGTCGTCTGCGCATGATCGTTATTGCGTGGATTGCAACCACGGTAGGGGCCCTTGTCCTCGCGATAGCGGTACAGCACGCTGTTTCGCAACCAACGGTCCTACAGGCACGAACGGTTCGGGCACAAGTGTTAGACATCGTCGACGAGTCCGGCAAAACCCGCATTGCGCTTGGCACCCTGGGTCCGCTGGCATTCGTGCAGATGAATGATCGGTCCGGCAACGCGCTCCCGGGGCTTCAAGTCGAGAGGAGCGCTTGGATGGATCTTCGCAATCCCGGAGGGAAAACGGCGATCCGCCATTTATAGTCGCGGACCGTTGCAAGAACAAATAATCTGTTAGCGCGGCCGGCGCGATCTTAGTCCTAAACGTCGCAACCAATCGCGCCCTGCTCACTGCCTGTTCGGTTCCTTCAACCCACAAGAAGCGGATTACCACCACGGGCAATCAAGGGTGTCCATTTTGACCTGCGAGTAGGGGAATCCGTCACGGCCTAAGCCCTCGAAAACCCTGAAAACAGGCTCTTGCCATCAAAGGGATAGTAGCCGTCTACATGACATAACGGTCATTATAACGTCTAACATTGGACAGGAAAAGGCCGGGAAACCGCCTTGAAGGCTGTGCCTGCGCGACTTACGGGTCGGAGGCGGCCTGTGGCCGCAATCCCTTGACCTCCCCCCGAAATTCCAGTCTACTTGCATCAAGCCGACATTCCGCAGGTCGCGAGGCGGAGTTTCGCGATTTTCCCGAGGCCCTTGGAGGCCTATTGGTAGGCCTCGAGGGGCACGCCCAGCAGCTCGAGGAGCGTGCGTTGGAGTTGTGACAGTTCGAT
>Ga0207416_1002016_pt1 | contig 23778 bp, 21 predicted proteins | sample PaiPotPPM11metaG_FD_184107 | JGI IMG/M metagenome (GOLD analysis project Ga0207416, IMG submission 184107) | Iron sulfur acid spring bacterial and archeal communities from Banff, Canada, to study Microbial Dark Matter (Phase II) - Paint Pots PPM... ...
GGATGCGGTTGCGAGACGTCCTGCTGGCCCTGGATCTGCATCTGGCCCGCGATCAGGTCGGGAGCCCTGCCATTCTCGCGGATGTAGGCCATGGTCACGATCATCGCCATGGTGAGGACGGTCATCACCATCAGCAGGCGCTGCTCGCCCCGGCGCGCGGTGCCCCAGATGACTCCTGGCAGTCCTCGAAGGTACCAGACGACCGCGGCGATGGCTATCAAGGTGTAGGCCATCAGGGCCAGTACCTTCCAGGGGATCATCGCCCCCAGCGGGTTGATCAGGCCGCCATCCCAGAAGGGCCGGTTGAGGCCCGCCGCGAGCACCTGGTCGTAGGTGAAGGCGAGGTGATAGGGCATCGCCGCCAGGAGCGTCGTCAGTACCATGCCGACCGACATCGCCTTGAGCAACCCGGCGCCGCGCGCTTCGTCGGTCCTTAATCTGCGCGCGAAATAGAAGGTGGCGACCAGGAACATCACGCCGAGGAGCGTCATCTGCCAGAGGAAGACGGTGCTCAGCGTCCCGCGCATCATCTTGTACCAGCTGCCGTAGGTGTGGAGCTGTATCTCCTTGGCGTAGGAATACCCGATCACGGGCTGGAGCAACGTCATCGCCACCCCCCAGAGCAGCCCGAAGCTTCCGCCCCAGTCGTAGAAGGCTTTGTCCTCGGCGGTCTTCGCCCGCAGGTACTTGATGGCACAGAAACCGCCGAAGGCGAAGCCGATGTAGGCGAGGTTGCCTACCGTGCGGTGGACCGTCAGTGGATAGGAGGTCGGATTGAGGACCAGGCGGATCGGATTGCTGGGATTGGTCGGAGTGAGCATGTAGCTGGCCACGATGTCGATCATGTAGACCTGGATAAACGAGGCGATCGCGAGCAGTCCACCGATCGCCATGTGTAGCCCTTTGAAGTTCCGCAACGGGTCCCAGGTGTAGTACCAGAGGTAGGCGAGGGTGACCTGTAATACGAAGGACCATGCCTCGATGAAAAGCGGCCACCAGGCGATCGTCACCATCGTCGTCCAGAAATGACCCCAGAGCCCGACCAGCAGGACCGTGATCAGCAGGATGGCGATGAAAGAACTGAAACTGAAGTAGACGGTGATGAAGCGGCCCAGTCCGTGGGCGAGGCGATCGTAGCGCCGCCGCTGCCGCATGTAGCCCAGCCACTCGATGGCGGGGCCGATCTCGCCCGCGCCGCTGATCAACCCCGCGATCAGGATGTGGAGGGAGAAGAGGCTCCCGATGGCGGCCCTTGCCGCCACGCTGTTGCTTCCCTGTGGCGCGGTCGCAGGGAGCTGACTCGCCAGCAGACGGAAGTAGGGAGTGATCACGGCGATCAGGGCGCTCACAGGTTGAACAACCTTCCCGAGCCCAGCAACGTGAGGATGACGATGAAGAGGACCGCAAAGGCGCCCGGGACCATCACCGCCGGCCGTTCAAACGGATTCCGCTCGCTCCCACGGTCGATAAAGGGCAGCGCCAGCATCAGCAGGACGCCCCCTGTCGGCAGTACCAGCACGAGGGGAATCAGTTGCTGCGGCACGAGTACGAGGAGCTGGTCGAGGGGCAGGTAGAACCATTGCGGGACCGGGGTGTAACTGGTGGTGGCCGGGTCCGCAATCGCTTCCAGTGGCGCACCGATCGCCACGGCGAGACCGAAGATCAGCACCACCAGGCCGGCGCTGACGATGCCGTCTTTGAAGGTCTGGTAAGGGTAGAAGTCCTCGGTTTCCAGCGGTGCGGCCCAGAGTTCATCGGAGGGTGTCGCGGGGTATGGTGGCTCGATCGGCCTCTGCGCCGGGGCGGGGGGCACGTCAACCCCTTCGCGGGAACGGTAGGCGCCGCGGTAGTTGACGTAGGAGCCGAACTCCCCGTGCTTGCGCAGCAGCGCCAGGTGGGCGCCGATCAGGGGGAAGAGGATCGCGGGCAACAGCCAGATGTGGATCCCGAAGGTCCGGCTCAGGGTAACGGGTCCGACCGCGTCGCCGCCCCGCCACAGCGCCCTCACGAAGGAGCCGATGAGGGGTGTATAGGCGGGTATGTTGGTGACCACCACTGCGGTCCAGTAAGCCGCCTGGTCCCAGGGAAGGAAGGCTCCCGTGATCGCCATACCGAGCACCAGAACGAAGAGTCCCACCCCGGTAACCCAGTTCAGCTCTCGCGGTCGCTTGTAGGAGCCGGAGAAGAAGGTTCGTACCATGTGCAACCCGATCACGAAGAGCAGGATGTAAGCGGACCACAAATGGATTCCCCTGACGATTGACCCGAAGGCATCGTGCTGCTGTACGTAATTGAGGCTCTCCCAGGCTTCCTTCACCGATGGCACGTAGAGCAGCGTCAGGAAAATGCCGGTGATCAGCTGCAAAAGGATCAGCACCAGGGTGGCGCTACCCAGCGTGTAGAACCAGGCGCCCCGCACCGGCACTGCCTCGTACAGGCCTTTTCGGAGCAGGCTGCGTATCGAAGTGCGCTCGTCGAACCAGTTGTAAGCCGACCCAAGCCAACCACTCATGTGTCAGATGTCCTCGGTGAACCGATTCTCGATATAGAGCGTGGTCCCATCGATGCGGTGCACGTACTCCGGCAGGGGCTTCGGGGGTGGGCCGCCAACGTTCTGACCGGTGATGTCGTAGAGGCCACCGTGACAGGGACAGAGGAACTGCCGGAGTGTCGACTCCCATCTAACCGGGCATTGCATGTGCGAGCAGACGTTCGAGAGCACCCTGGTCTGTCCGTTGACCTTCACAACGTAGACCGCCTGCTTGACCTCGGGCACGGGCCACGCGTTCTGCGGAAAGGCAACCTCGAACTTGGTGGGCTCGCTCTCGGGGACGCCTGAAATGTCGCCCACCATCCGCTCCACGTAAGTCTGGCGGCGGAAGAGAGGCGAAAGCAGGAAACCGATGATGGGTATGCCCAGTGCGAGGGCGACAACCGCCCCCGCCAACTGGGTGCCGAGGAGGTTGAACTGGCGCCGGCTCAGCCGGCGAGTCTCACGATGCGCCATAACGGATGAATCCATAGAGGACGCCGGCAGTACCCAGGATGATGAAGAGAAGCGTCAGCGTGATGGCTCCGCCGACGAGCCAGAAGGTCAGAACCGATTGATCGTGGCCCTGACGGAACCAGCGGCGAAGACCCGCTGCCGCGATTCCGATCAGAAGCAACGTCAGCCCGATCATGATGGCGCTGATCAGTGCCAGGTAAAAAAAGGTTTGGATGCTACCCATGGCTACCGGCTTCCTCGCGACTGACGGTGCTCACGGGTAATAGCCCTTGTTGGGTGCCTGGAAGACACCGTAACTGTTCGATTCCTTCAGCTGGCCGTAGATCGTGTAGTCGCTGCGGGCGGTGGTTCTGATCACCCCCATCAGGAGGAAGAGGAGCATGGCGCTCACACCCGTAACCGCCAGCGTCACCTGGCTGCTGCGGCGCAGCTCCTGGCTGAGCGATCTCACGCGTGGCCGGGACATCACCCAGTGGACCAGGCTGAGAAGTACGGCCGCGGCCAGCGCCACGTAGCGAAGCCAGAAAAGGCCTTTCGGAAAGAGGGCCGCGGGCGCCATGGTAACCAGCGAGGCAATTACCACCAGGGTTGTCAGTGTCAGCCCGGGTGAGCTTGGCCTTGACTGCCAGAAGTAAAGGTTGGTGCCCACGATCAGGATCGAGAGGAAAGCCGCCTGGACCAGCCAGAGCCAGGCGAAGGGCCCCTGCATGGAATATTGAAACGCTCCCGGGGACGCCTGCTTGACGCTTTCGACGAACACTGCTCCGAGCAGGATCTGCGGCACCAGGGTGAGGAAGCCGACAACCAGGCTGGTCCGCGCCGCCCAGTGGTGGTACCAGCGGTCGGCGGGCAGGCGGCTGGCGGCGGCATAGATGGCGGCCACGGCGGCGATGAAGAATGAAGCCCACGACAGGTTGCCGATGAAGCGGTGACCTAGTTCCGGCCAGTAGGACGGGTTGAAAAAAGCGCCCGGTCCCTGGCCTGTGCCTGGAGTCAGCAGGAAGCTGTCCAGGGCGACGATTATGAAAAGGAAGATGTGCTCGGTCAACGCGGTGAAGTAGCCGAGCGCGATGTGTGCGCGCTTGCGCGAGGCGAAACGGTCCCAGCGCAGGTTGTAGGTGAGCAAACCGATCAACGTCAGGAACCAGATACTGAACGCCACCACGGCGGGCCAGAAGAAGATGGTGATGAGGTAGACAAAGAACCTGGGATAGAGCGCGGTCACAACGATGACGGCGAACCCCCCCAGGGTCGCCCCCAGGCTGAAGATCTTGACGTTGACGTTGCCAAGTGCCCGCGCGTAACGCTCGAAGCGGGCATCCCTACGTGCCACCCCGATCCACTCGAAGGTGGGCCCGAGCACCAGGGACCCCATGGTGAAAGACCCGAAAATGATGTGGACAAGGAAGAAGATTCCGACCGTCCAGCGGTTCGTTATGAGCGGTATCTGCACGCTCGGCTGTTCGATCTTGAACGATTGGGCCAGGGTGACGAGGGGGTTCATTCCAGTCACTCAGCTTCCAGGACGCGCCGACCCAGACGGCCTGTCAGCCCGGCAGCGCCAACAAGGAACCCGAAACCGGCAAGCACCGTTTCCCAGAGCAAAAGGTTCGGCTGGCCACCGAGCGCACCGAGCAGGGCCTCATGGAGGTAGCTGAAGGGGAGGAAGCGTGAAGCGACGAGGAGCACCGGGTCGTTCAGTGGCGTAAAGACACCGGAGAGGAAGAGAACTGGGAGAAGAGGTATGAAGACGTACAGCATGACCTCGCCCGGTGAGTCCGATAGCAGGCTGGCCACGGCGCCGAGCAGGTTTCCGATCAGCAAGACGGCCGCGGTCGTAAGCAAAAGGGCGGGCCACCAGGCGATCTGGGCCGGGTGGCGGATTCCGATCAGCAGCAGTACCGGCAGCAACTGCAGCAGGTCGATGGCAGCGTTGATCGACAACCTCTCCAGCAGGAGGCGTCCGGGGGTGACCGGGAGGGTGCGGTAACGCACCGTCAGACCCAGCAGGCGCTCCCGGGTCAGGACGGCCCCGGCGCCGAGTGCGCCGATGATGGCGATCAGCATGGTGAGCGCCATCGCCACGTAGACGACGGGTGCGCGGCTAAACAGGAGGGGAATCGCGATCAGGAGCGGAAACAGCAGCTTGATCACGAGCGCGCGGCGTCGTTGCGAGAACTCGACGAGCTCGCGCTGCCAGACGCTTCCGGCCAGCATCAGTCGTGCGTCGCCGGGAGAGCGACTCCGGTCAATTTGAGGAAGACATCGCCCAGGTTCGGCCGGCGAACACGCATGTTGCTGACCAGGTCCGCTGTGCCGTTGAGCACCGCCAGGACCTCGGCCGGGTTGGCGCCGCGAGCAAGCACGATGTGGACCGTGTCTCCCTCGACATTTGCCGCCTGAACGGATGGGAGCGCTCGCACCTTGTCGAGCGATACCGGCGAGCTCATCTGAAGCTGGACCTCCTTGGAGCCGGCCAGCTCCGTCAGCAGGTCCGGCACCCGCCCCTCCCGGATGACGTTCCCCTGGTGCAGGAAGAGGATCCGATCGCTCAGACGTTCGGCAAGGTGGACGTCATTGGTGGCAAGCACGATCGCGGTCCCCGTCAGCGTTAAGAGCTGTAGCCGCTCGATCAAGTCGAGCTCGGCGCGGTAGTCGAGAGCCAGGCTCGGCTCATCGAGAAGGAGGATCTGAGGTCGATGGACGAGCGCCTCGACCAGGTTGAGACGACGCTTCATTCCAAGCGAGTACTCGCGCACCAGCTGATCGCGCGCCTCCCAGATACCGGACCATCGGAAGAGTTCGTCGAGGCGACCGCGGGCGAGTTCAGGCAGGATCCCGAATTGGTGGGCAAAGAACCAGGCATTCTGATAACCGGTCATCTGCTCGAAGTGAGCGGCCTGGTCGAGGACGACGCCGAGCCGGCGGCGGACAGAGGGTTCCCGTGAGTTGCTGTTTCCGAACCAGCTGACGCTCCCGGAAGTGGGCGTCGAGGCGGTGGCGAGCATGCGAAGCAAGGTTGTTTTGCCTGAACCGTTCGGACCCATCAGGCCGACCACCTCACCGGGTTCGAGGGCCAGGTTGATGCCAAAGACGCCTTTCCCACCGCGATAAACGCGGCTCAGGTCGGCGGCCTTTAGGAGCTCAGCCTTTGAAGCCGTATCGCCCTTCATGGAAGTCGCCTGTTTCGATCCATTTCTGGATGACCGTATCCATGACGCGGTTCGTAACCCGTTCCTCGCCAAGCTCGCGGGCATTCCCTTCGATCGCTTCTATGACCTGGCCCTTGACGAAGGGCGGCATGTTTTGCAGGCGCTTCTCAGCTTCGCCATCCCATACCATCTGTGGACCCTTCTTTACGATCGCCTCGGAGACCTCCCCCCACATCTCGAATTTCACCTCCATTGCTTCAGGCGTGATCACCGGGCCGAAGCCCTTCTTGGCCGCCGTCCACTCGACCCGCCAGCGGCTGAGCTCCCGGCAGTACGAGGGCAGATTTTGCAGCCGGGCCTCCGCCTCCGGCGACCAGGTGAACCGATGCTCGAATGTTTTCGGGCTCAGCGGGTGACCGTAGCCGATCTTGATCCCGAGCCGCTCGAGGAAGGCGGCGTTGATCGCCTCGGATGTGCGCGCGGCACGCGACTCCGCTGCGTGTTCCGCCAGCTCGCGGGCCCGGGCCGGGTCGAACTTCTCCATTGCCCTCACCTCGACCTCGTTCAGGCGCCGCACCCCGTCCTCGGTCCAGCCAGGCGCCGCCTCCGCCGGCGCTTCCGACGCTGCGCCCCCGTGGCCATGCGCACGCATCGCCGACTCGACGACCTCGGGGGAGTGGGCCTTCAAGGCCTGGTCCATCATCATGCGCGCATCGACCAGGCCGCCCTCGGCAACGTCACGGGTGATCGTGTCGGCGTGGATCTTACGGGCGAACTCCTCTACTTTCGTTCGGGCCAGCATCCGCATGAAACCGCCGGGAACCTTTTCCATGCGGCTGACGGCCTCGTCGGTCCAGATTAGAGGTGCCTCCTCGCCCGCAGGAAGCTTCTTCTCCGGCAGGCGGTCGCCTACCACTTCCGCCACCGGTCCGTAGGCCTCATCCAGGTTGGCGTCGGCGAAATCACGAGTGATGCTCGGGAGCTTCTGGACCCGTGCGATCTTCTCGATGCGGGCCTTAACCCGGCGGCGCTCGTAACCTTTGGGGACCCGGTTGAGAACATCCTTCGCCTCGGCCGTCCATTTGACCTTGAAGCCGTCGAAGGCTTCTTCCTCCTCGATCCCGCCCTCGCTTTTGGCCATGGCGGCGATCGACGCCTTGTCGACTGCCTGGAAGCTCAGTCCTGCGCAAACCGGGCAGCTTTCGGGACGGAGCCCCTGTGACGGCCGGCCGCAACGCCGGCAGATCCACGTGTCTAGGTCCTCGAGGCCGTCCATTGTTGTCCTCACCTTCACTGGCTCGACGCCCATGGCCCGGGCTGCGTGCTCCGGCATTACCTCCGATACAGCTTGATCGATGATCGACGAGCTGATGATGGAGTGGCCACGCTCCATTGCGTATCGGCAAATCGCGGTCCGGGTTATGGCGCGGAAGGCCGCCGGCACCTTCTCCATCCTGAGCTCCGCCTCCTCGGTCCAGGCGACGCTCGCCTCGGCCTGGACATCGATGGGAGGAACGAAGCTTCGGCTGGAGAGGAGGACGCTGACGGGTGCGAGCCGCAGCAGGTTGTCCGTGTTGCTGCCGAGGTCCATCTGCGCCGCGGAATGCACCCCGATCCTGCCCACCACGAGCAGCCATGGCGGATCCTGCCGAACATACTGCAGCACCTTCTTGAAGGCCTTTCCGTCGAAGAGAGTGGTCTTGATTTCGACACCCTCGTCCCTCGCCACCGATTCGGCCACCCGCAGGTGCGATTCGTAGATCTTCGCCAGGCCGGTGTCGATGATTTCCTCGTGCAGCTGCTCCTGCTCCTTGAAGCGGAAGATCTTCGATGCCTCTGCGGAGAGAACATCGACAATCCCGTTGAACATGGCGTAGTGGAGATAGGGGTCGTAGACGGAGACCGCCTCTACGCGCTTGTTGAAGCAGCGGGCCAGGCCAAGGGCGGTTTTCAGGCCCGCGAAAGACTGCGGGCTGCCATCGATCGCCACCACGATCCGGTCGGAGGCGTCGTCGCGGAAGGGATGAGTGTCACGAATGATGAGCGAGTCAACGCGGATGCGCCGGACCACCCGGTCGGTCACGCTCCCGATCATGCTGTCCTTGACGGCGCCCATACCAAGGGCGCCCATCACGACCAGGTCGTAGTCCGATTCAGTGATGTCCTGGACCAGGCACTCCCAGTTCTTGCCGTCGAAGCTCTTGTACTCCATCGGCAGCCCGGCCCTGTCACACTCCGCCTTCATGACATCCAGGTACGAATCGGAGATCAATTGCAATCCACGGGTGATCAACGAGTCGTGAATCTTCCGCTGCCGCTCCAGCTCCTGCTCGTGCTGGTACTCCTCCGGAAGCGTGTACTCCATCTGCTTGAACCGGACGTCGTGCATCCGCGCCGCGTAGATGTGGCTGCCAACCAGCTTCGCCTGGGTCTCCCGCGCAAGCCGGACGGCGACCGCCACAGCAGCGTTGGAGTGATCAGAATTGTCGAGGGGGACGTAGATTTTCTCGTACACGGACAGCTCCTTCCTCCAGCGGCGCGGCCGCGAGCCGACATCAACACGAGGCGAAAGCCCTTCCTCTCCGGTGCCCTCCCATGATATCCAGCGACGGCGGCGGAAAGCTAGAGCTTGGCCTCGATTCCCCAGGTCGTTGTGATTGACTCACCTGGCTGGAGTACCCGGAGACCGTCTCCACTTCGGTAGGCGTTGGGGGCACAGGTCATCGGCTCGATCGCGATGCTCTGCCGCCGCCGGCGCGCGTCCGGGATGGTGTCACCCGTGAAGACCATCAGGTACGAATAGGGCGGCTCCATCCAGAGCGTCAGTTGCCGCTGACCGCCAGAGTCCTGAAGTACGGATCGGATACGACCGTCCGCATCGGGGAGGACGCCGGCGAAGGCGGTATCCATCTGGAGCGTGCCGATCTGCCGCAGTTGCAGGAAGTCATATTCCGTGCTCGCTACCGGCAAGGCGCGCCCGGTCGGAATCAAACGGCCATCTGCCTCCAGCCGCATCAGGGCAGGGATCTTGAGGCGGGCCTTGTCGATACTCCCGCCGACGGTGAGGTAAGGATGGTGGCCCGTGCCGTAGGGCAGCGGGCTATCCCCGACGTTGGTACCGGTGGTAAGCACGGTCAGGCCCTTCACGCCGAGCCGATACTCGACCTCGAGCGAAAGCGAGAACGGATAGCCTTCCTGGGGGTGCAGCGTCAGCGCCAGCCTGACCTGTTCCGGTCCGCCGTCGAGCACACTCCAGTTAGACCATCGGGTGAGGCCGTGAATCGCATTCCGCCGAGAGGGTTCGGTCAGCGCTGTCTGGTGTTTCCGGCCATCGAATTCGTACTCTCCGTCCTCGATTCGGTTTGGCCAGGGAAGGAGCAGCGCTCCGCGGCAAACGTCGCACATTTCCTGCTCTGTGTAGCCGTCGATCACCGGCTCGCCGCCGAGCGTGAAGGTCCGCAGCCCGGCTCCGACCTCGGTCACCGTGATCTGCTGGTTACCCGACTCCAGGACGAACTGCCGCCCGGAGGGTATCGCTAAGGTCACTCGCCTTCGGATAATAGAACGATGGCGACCTTGAGCCTCGGCCTCTTCGGGACGCCGCGAGACGAGCTTGCCGATACCGTCGATGGCGACGTACCCGAATGGATCGAGCGCCTCTATCAGAGTTATGGGACGACGGCCACCGCCGCCCCCGCAAGCGCGTCTGTCCTGGCGCTGGGAGAATCGCTCGGCCACCGTCTTCGGAAACTCTCGCTGCTCTTAAGCAAGATGGAGGCGCTCGGATGGACCATCACGCCCCGGCGCTGGACGCTGGTCGCCACCACCTCGCTCGACGAGGCCGAGGCCGAGGCCGAGCTTGACAGCGCCGGCGTCTGGGTCATCGCCCGTCAGCATGCGCCGCATGACAAAGCCGGCAATGTTCGCTGGTCGCGGAGGCTCTTCCCATAGCTGAATCTCCAGCACTGCTCACGGAGAGTGCGGTCGACCCCGACCCTTTCAAGCAATTCACCACCTGGTTCAGCGAGGCACGAACCTCCGGCGAAGAACTTCCAGAGGCGATGACCCTGGCGACCGCCACAGCGGACGGAGCACCCTCGGCGAGGATGGTGCTGCTGCGCGGATTCGACGAGCGCGGGTTCGGCTTCTATACCAACTATGCGAGTCAGAAGGGTCGCGAGCTCGATGAGAATCCCAGGGCCGCACTGGTGCTCTACTGGCCCAGGCTGGGACGCCAGGTACGGATCACGGGCACGGTGGTCAAACAAACGCAACAGGAGTCGACCTCCTACTTTCACGGCCGGCCAATCGCGAGCCAGCTGAGCGCCTGGGCCTCGCACCAGAGCGAGGTGGTGGCCAGCCGCATGGCGCTCGAGGAAGCGATGGCGGCGGCTGACCGGCGATTCCGGGATTCGGAGGTGCCCTTGCCGCCGACCTGGGGCGGCTACCGCGTCATTCCCGATCGGATCGAGTTCTGGCTGCACCGTGACAACCGGCTTCATGACCGGCTTCGCTACCGGCGCCGGGATGGCCAGGGCTGGCTGATCGAACGCTTGAGCCCCTGAAATACGGTGCGCCCGGGCCCACGAGGACCCGGGCGCCCGCCGTCGGGTTTCTACTTGCTGCGATAGGCGACGATTGAGGCGTCGAAGTTGTGGCTCGAATCGTAGCTTCCGGCGCTGGCAAGCCTGACTCCGGCATGGATGGCGCTGAGCGACCCGGCCTGGCGCTGTTTCTTGCCGGTCAGCTCGAAGTACCTGGTGGCAGCCGACACGGTGATCTGCACGTCCTTGCCCTCGCGGGTCCGGATGGTGATCACATTGCCGCTCACGCTCGTGACCTTGCCGGCGAGGCGCGCCGGACCGAGGTGCACACGCTTCGCGTAGAGCTTTCCGTCGCGCTCCTCGAACCGAACCCTGACGTGGCTGTTGATTTCGATCTCCGACCACGCGGCCTTCTCGTTGCGGCCTTTGGTAACGACCGTGGCATCGGTGCGCAGGAAGGTTTTAGTCGTCCCCTTCGCGTTCTTCACCGTGAGCTGGCTTCCGCTGATCGCCGTGACCATCCCGCCGAAGACATCCTTGGTGGCGTGGCGATGCTGCTGGGCCGGCCCGGCCGCCGGGGTCGCCGCCGGGGCGGCCATCGCTCCCGTCGTGAGTACCGCCGCGAGAACACCCGCCGCCGCCAGACCTGCGAACAATTTGCCGAACATTTTGCCGACCTCCTGGTTATTTAGTTGCGATGGTGCTTACTCTGATGGCGCCGGCTGAGACTGCCGGTTCCCGAGCCTTAGACGCGCCTGAGACCCGGGGCGGCCGTATTCCTTAACGATTCTTTCGAGGATGGGAACGCAGTTTTCGCGTTCGTTACCGTTGGGGTCCACAGTCCGGTCAAGGATGCGAAAAGCCTAACGGCGTTACGTCAGCCGTAGCCTTGCGCCCTTATCGTCGCCTGCGTGGGACCAAGCGTCGCCCTCCACCTCGCCGGGGCCGAGCCCGGGCTCGAGCGTGGGTCAGACCTGCTGGACGGCCACAGCTACGGCCCCCTGAACGAGCTGCTCCACGACGACAGCATCAGCGAGGTCATGGTCAACGGTCCGGACCAGGTCTACATCGAGCGTAAGGGCCAGCTGACCCTCTCCGACGTCCGTTTCGAAAGCGAGGAACAGCTCATTGATCTGATCCGTGGGATCGCCGGTTTCGTCGGGCGACGAATCGACAGCGACTCACCGATGGTCGACTGCCGCCTTCCGGACGGTTCCCGCGTGAACGCCATCATCCCGCCCCTGGCGTTGGACGGCTCTTCCCTGACGATCCGGAAGTTCTCCCGCGACCCCTATACCGTCCAGGACCTGATCGGCTTCGGCACCCTGACGGCGGAAGCCGCGGCCTTCCTCGAGGGTTGCGTCAAAGCGCACTTCAACATCATGGTGGCCGGTGGCACTGGATCGGGCAAGACCACCACGCTCAATGTCCTCTCGTCCTTCATCCCGGACACCGAGCGCGTGGTCACGATCGAGGACGCCGCCGAGCTGCAGCTCCGCCAACCGCACAAGGTAAGGCTGGAATCCAGGCCGGCGCGCATCGACGGTACCGGCCGGATCTCCATTCGCGACCTTGTTGTCAACTCCCTGCGGATGCGGCCCGATCGCATCGTGATCGGGGAGTGCCGAAGCGGCGAGGCGCTGGACATGCTCCAGGCAATGAACACCGGCCACGACGGCTCGCTGACAACCATCCATGCGAACACGCCGCGTGATACCCTGGCCCGCCTCGAAACGCTCGTCCTGATGTCCGGGATCGAGTTGCCGCAGCGCGCCATCCGCGAGCAGATCGCCTCGGCGATCCACATTATCGTGCAGCAATCCCGCATCCGGGACGGCTCGCGCCGGATCACGAACATCACCGAGGTGATCGGGCGCGAGGGCGACACCATCACCCTGCAGGACGTCTTCCTCTTCGAGGAGACAGGTGTGGACGGCAACGGCAAGGTTGCCGGCAAACTCAGCCCGACCGGCATCCGTCCGAACGCCATGGCGAAGATCTATTCGAGGAAGGTGGCCATCGCTCCGGCATTGGCCGCCCTCTATCCCGACCGGAAGGCGCCTGATTTCACGCTGGGGGTACGCCGATGAACACCGATTTCGATCAGCTCGATCCGGAGATTCTTCGAGACGTCGCGGCGGATATGCGCGGTGAGTTGGACCGCGTCCAGGAGCAGATGGCCGAGTTGACCCGGCAGAACAAGCGGGCGCTTGCTCTGAAGGCGATCTACGCTGCGGATCCTCTGACGCGGGAGCGGTTCAATCTTCTGCACGATCACGTCGACCAGTACGCAGGCAAGATGGCCGAGCTACGCGAAGAGGAGCGCTTGCTGACTCGCTGGCTGGACCGCTGCGGCGAGCTGCTTGCGAACTTGCGCCGCGCTGCCTGAGCTTTAGCTAGATCTCCACGGCCCGTACGATGAAGTCGCGGCTTCCGTCCCAGGTCCAGCACGTCTGCAGGGTCAGAGACGAGACGGCGGTTGCGCCGAGTGGCCAGATCTGGGTATTGCTCACGATCGTGGTCGAGCTGACCCTGTAGGTGTGGACGCGTCCGGCCGGGTCGCCGTACTGGACGATGTCACCGGCGCGGAGGCCGAGGATCGGGGTGAAGGTACCCGGGTTGTGGGCCATGATGTAGGTGTTGTTGGCGCCGGCGCAACTCCAGCGCCAGGCTCCATAGTGCGGCACCGCCGCGCGGCCCAGGCAGTCGCCGTACCAACCCACGTACAGGTTTACTCCGAGCCGGGGGATGACGATCTGGTTGGCGTGAACCGCGGCTGCGGCGGGCGGAGCAGGGGCGGCTGCGCGGGCGAGTGCGGCCACCGCGGACGCGACCAACGGCTGTGCCGGCGCTGGGGCGGCCACCGCGGGCACGGCAACGACCGCCGCCGCCTGGGTGGCGCGGCGTTCCACGGCAGCCCGCCGGAGCAGCCGTAGGTCATCCTGCGCCCAACTGGTCGATTCCATCGCGGCGGCAACCGGCCGGGTGGTGACCGTCGCATGCGAGGTCAAGAGTGGGAAGCTCAGAATCCAGAGGCCAATGCCGGTTATGAGTGGTGTCCGCCAGCGGCTGAGGAAAGCTGCCATCGCACGGGAAACGGCCGAGCGGCGGCGGTGTTTGCGCCATTTACTCCATCGTCACGAGGTGTAACGGCTTTGTGGCGAAGTTGCTGATCAGGCCGTTGTGGTCAAAGGCTGGGCGGGGCCGATGTAGCGCCCGACGAGGGCGACGAGGTCGGCGATCTCATACGGCTTGGTCAGGCACTCGGCGCAGCCGGCGGCGATCGCCGACTCCCTATCTCCGACCATGGCGTGTGCCGTGATGGCGACCACCGGGATCCCGGCCAGCGAGGGGTCCGCCTTGAGTGCCCGGGTGGCCTCCCAGCCGTTCATCTCGGGCAAGGACAGGTCCATCAGGATCAACCCGGGATGGAGCCGGCCGGCCATGGCCACGGCTTCGCGTCCATTTGGCGCGAGCTCGCAGACGTACCCGCGCGAGCGAAGGATCTTCAGAGCCATCTTCTGCATCATGGCGTCGTCTTCAGCGACCAGGATCAGCTTGCTCATGCCGCTTCTCCCCGGACCTGGGCCTGCCCGAGCACCTGCCGGACGGCGGCAGTCAGGCCGGCCGGTTCGATCGTACCCTTGGCGATAAATCGTTGGATGTGGCCATTAAGCGTCAGGACATCCTCCGCCGTGAGCTCTTTGGCGCTGACGATGATCACGGGAATCTGGGCCGCGGCCGGTAGCGCCCGCATCCGGGCAACGGTCTCGAAGCCGCTCATCCCAGGCATCATCAGGTCGAGCAGCACCAGGTCCGGAGGCGCTGCCTGGACGCTGACCATCGCCTCGTTTCCATCCGACGCGAGTTCCACCCGGGCCCCCTCCTCACTGAGAATCTTGGCCAGCAGGATGCGGGCCTCGGGATCATCATCCACGACCAGGACGCGTTTCCCGTTTAGCTCCGGCAACAGGTGATGAACTTTTTCGACAAGAGCATTGCGGTCGTAAGGTTTGGCCAGGTAATCGGAGGCGCCGAGGGCGAATACGAGCCGTTGATCTTCCACGATGGTCACGACCAGCACCGGGAGCCCTGCGGTCTCCGGATCCTCGCGCAACTTTTCCAGCACCCACCAGCCCGAAGCGTCGGGCATCATTACGTCCAGCGTCATCAGCACGGGCCGCGACTCACGGGCCAGCCGGACGGCATCCGCCGCATTCGACGCCTGCACGGTCTTCCAGCCTTCCTGCTCCAGGTGGCGGGCAATCAGCTGGCGGACGCTGGCGTCGTCGTCCACGACCAGGATGACGCTGCCAGGCAGGCCCTGGTTGGGACGTGGCGCCGGGCGCGCTTTCGCCTGCGGTAAAGCCGCAACAGGAGCGGCGGCCCAGGCGGGCAGCGTGAACATGAAGGTGCTTCCCTGGCCCGGTTCGCTGACGACAGTGATCGCGCCACCATGCATCTCGACCAGCTTGCGGACGATGCTCAGCCCCAGGCCGGTCCCACCATGCCGGCGAGTGCTGCTCCCATCTCCCTGCACGAACTCCTCGAAAATCACCTTCTGCGACTCGGTCGAGATGCCGATCCCGGTGTCCTTGACGGCGATCCTCACCATCCGTCCGGACGGTTGAGCGAAGACCTCGATGTGCCCGTGGTCGGTGAACTTGACCGCGTTCGAGAGGAGGTTGATCAGGATCTGCTTAAGCCGCACCGGATCCGCCTCGACGGCGGCCAGCGTGGATGGGATTCGAGTCTCGATCTGAAGGCCCTTTTGCTCAGCCAGTGGGCGGATGCTTTCCAGGACGGAGTTGACCAGTCCGGGCAGCTCCAACCGTTCGGGTGTCAGATCCATCTTGCCGGCCTCGATCTTGCTCAGGTCGAGGATCTGATTGATCAGGTTCAAAAGCGATTGGCCGCTGCGGTTCACCTGCTGGATGTCCTGTTGCTGTTCCTCGCTCAGCGGTCCATCGATACCGTCGAGCAGGATCTGTGAAAAGCCGATGATTGCCGAGAGGGGAGTCCTGAGCTCGTGCGAGACGTTGGCCAGGAATTCGGATTTCAGCTTGTTGGCGCGGGCGAGTTCCTGGTTGGCGGTCTGCAGCTCCCGGGTTCGTTGCGAGACCTTTTCTTCCAGGGTCTGGTACGCCGTGCTCATCTGCGCGGCCATTTGATTGAAGGCCTGTGCCAGTGCCAGCAGCTCGCGCGCCGCGAAACCCTCTCGCACCTTTACCGGCGTAACGAAGTCACCCTGGGCGAAACGAGTTGCGGCACGGTTCAACTCGCCGACGGGTCGTGTCAACCACATGGCGGCGAGAAATCCGAGGACGAGTGCCAGGACCACCGCCACCAGCAGCCATTCCACGGTGCTCAGGATCAGGGGCGTCAGCTCGGCGCGTAACTCCGCGACCGACTGCGACACCCAGACCTTCCATCCCACCACCGGGACCGTGGCGAAGCCGGCCGCCCGCGGCACGTTGCCGTCCAGGTCGGTGTACCAGCTGACGCCGCGGTCGGTGCCGAGCGACTGCTGGAAGATGGCCTCCGAAGACAGGTCCTCCGCCTGGAGACGCCAGTCGTCTCGCGGATGGGCGATCACCCGGCCCCGCCGGTCGACTACGACGGCCTGGCCGCTGGCGCCGATTTTGCTGTAAGCGGAGAGCCTTTGCACCTCTGACAACCCGACGGTGCCGGCGATGTAGCCGATCAGCTGGCGCTTGCTGTCCAGGATGGGGACGGCGATCACGACCGCTGCCACGCTGGTATTCCCGTTCGATCTCACCACGTCGGAATATCGGGGCCCTATCCGCCTCGGGTTGAGGACTTCTTTGACGTAAGTCCACTGGCTGTAGTCCACGCCGGCACCTCCGGGTGGATCCGAGGCGACGGCGCGGCCGGCAAGGTTGCCGACGTAGAGCTGGAGCAGGGCGGGTTCGGCCGTATGCGCCGCCGCCAGTTCCTGGGTAAGGTGAGCGGGGTCGAACGCGGCTGAATTGATCGCGGGGAGGGTGGCGGCGTCATTCGACTGGATCTGCGAGCCGGTGCTTTCCAGGGCCGCGGTTTGCGCCAGAATATAGCCGTAGATCGCCTGGGCGAGGGTCTGAGCCATCGGCTCGTGCTTCTGCTCGATCGTCTGGTTCTGGGTGGTGAAAAGCGAGGAGATTCGCTGGGCGCCGAAGAACACCAGGGGACCAACGGCCACCATCAGGAATCCAACGCTCATGTACCAGCGCAGGCTGTGGGCGGGCCGGCCATGCGGGCGGGCTTGTGAAGGCGACTCCACAGGGCAGTAACGTTCCGCGAAGCGCAACTTTGCTCTGCCGAGGCCGGTCGCCTTCGTCCCCTGTTACCGCCTCGTTACTCTTCTATCGATGGCCGGATTGAGGGCGAAGGATCGCGCCCTTCTGACAGTCGAGCGCCTCCGCGGCATCTATCCAGCGGTGTCGGAACTCGCTCACGACAACCCTTTCCAGATGCTGATCGCGACCATTCTCTCAGCCCAGACAACGGATCGATCCGTAAACTCGGTCACCCCGCGCCTCTTCGCCGCCTACCCGAACGCTGCCGCGCTTGCCCACGCAGATCCAGCGGCGGTCGAATCGATGATCAAGCCGACAGGGTTTTTCCACGTCAAGGCGAAAAGCATCGTCGCCTGCGCCAGGGCCCTGGTCGAGCATTTCCGCGGGACTGTGCCTGATCGAATCGAGGAGCTGGTAACGCTTCCGGGCGTGGGCCGGAAGACCGCAAACGTCGTTCTTGGGGTGGCCTTCGGCATTCCCGGTTTTGCCGTGGATACGCACGTCACCCGTCTCACGCGCCGCCTTGGACTGACCAAGAGCTCGGACCCGGTGAAAATCGAGTCGGAGGTCACCCGGATGGTCCCACCCGAGGAATGGACCGCGCTCGGCCTTCGCCTCATCCTGCACGGACGCCGCGTCTGCCTTGCTCGCGCTCCGCGCTGTCCGGAGTGCGTTATGAACGACTTCTGCCCTTCCTCGACGATCCGACGGCGGGCCAGAGTGAAACAAGTGACGGGCCGGGCGGGATAATTGATGCTGTGCGGATAGGCGTCCTGACCGGCGGCGGAGATGCGCCGGGCCTGAACGCGGCCATTCGCGCCGTGGCCCGGCGTGCGTTCGAACGTGGGATCCAGGTCACCGGCGTGAAAAACGGTTGGGCCGGCCTGCTCCAGGCAGGAGACCTCGATGAACTAACCCCAGCCTCGGTCCGCGGCATCCTGCCGCTCGGCGGGACCATCCTCGGCACCTCGAGAACCAACCCGCTGAAGGAGAAAGGTGGAGTCGAGCAGTCGCTTGCTTTGCTGCGCGGCAATGGCATCGACGGACTTGTTGCCATCGGGGGCGATGACACGCTCTCGGTCGCGGCGGCGATGTCGGAAGCCGGCTACCCCGTGGTTGGGGTGCCGAAAACAATCGACAACGATCTGTCCGCCACCGAGTTCTGCATCGGGTTTGACACTGCTGTCGGCGTTGTGGTCGAGGCACTCGACCGCCTGCATACGACTGCCTCCGCCCACCACCGGGTGATGGTCGTCGAGGTCATGGGTCGCGACACCGGCTGGGTGGCCATGGTCGGAGGCCTGGCGGGCGGTGCGGACATGATCCTCATCCCGGAGTTTCCACTTCGACTCGGAGAGGTGGAGCAGCATCTTCACCGCCGGCGCGGAGAAGGTAAGGACTTCAGCATCATCGTCGTCGCTGAGGGGGTGAAAATGCAGAGCGGCGATGGGACAGGTTCGGGGCCGGCGGCTCAGCCGGAAAAGCGAGATGCGTTTGGCCACGTGCAACTTGCCCGACAGGGCGTTGGCGATGCGCTCAGCACCCAGATCGAGGAGCTGACCGGCTTCGAGACCCGGGTAACCGTACTCGGCCACCTGCAGCGCGGCGGCTCGCCGTCGCCGATCGACCGCATCTGGGCGACCCGGGTGGGGGTGGCTGCAACCGATTTGCTGGCGGAGAACAAAGCGGGACTGATTCCGGTGCGGCAGAATGGCGAAGTTGCGATCGTGCCGCTGCGCGAGGTCATCCGGGAAACGCGCCGGGTTCCCGAGTCGCTGTTCCGGCTGCAGCGGATCTTCGGCTAAAGCTACGCGCTCCGCCGCTTCTGCTCGTACAGCGTGATGTCGGCGACGGCGAGGAGCTCGTCGGCGGTCCGGCCGTCTTCCGGGAAGGTCGCCAGCCCCAGGCTGACTCCGGGGATCTGCAATAGCTGGCGTCCGGCGAGGAAACGATGGCGGGCGATACCTTCCGTGATGCGCTGGGCGACGACACTGGCGGCCGCCCGCGGCGTCCCGGGTAACAGGAGGACGAACTCGTCGCCACCATAGCGCGCGACAACGTCTTCGCCGCGAACAGCGTCCGTGAGAGCGTTGGCCACCTCCCGTAGCAGCGCGTCGCCGGCGAGGTGGCCGTAGGTGTCGTTGACCACCTTGAGGTCGTCGACGTCGAGGAACACCACAGAAAAGGACTCCTTCGCCGCGTCGGCCCTTACGATCTCTTTCGCGATGCGGTCGAGGAAGAGTCGCCGGTTGTTCAGTCGTGTCAGCGGGTCGTGAGTCGCCTCGCGCTTGAGCGTATGGTGCAACTGCGCCACCTCGACGCAGGCTGCCAGCTGCGACCCAACGGCTGACATCAGTCCGAGGTCAGCGGCGGTGAACGCGTCGGGATGTTCACTTTCCGCGTTAAGGACGCCGATCACGCGGCCGCGGCTGATCAGCGGAAAAGCGATTTCCGAGCGAACCTGTGGATCCAGCCCGACATAGCGTGGATCAGCAGTCACGTCCGGAACTACCAGCGGGGTTCCGTGCTGGAAGACCCACCCGGTCACGCCTTCGCCGGGCTCTATCGTGCGGCCTGTGATATCGACCGCGTAACCACTCTGGGCCCCAACCTGCAGACCAGGGCCGCTCTCGCCGGGCAGCATGACAGCGACCATGTAGTAGCCCATTACTTCCCCGATGATGTCGACGATCCGCTGCAGGAGGACATCGAGCTCCAGCACCGAGCTGGTCTCCTGCGCGATCCGGTAGATGATTCGAAGCTCGCGGGAGTCGGCCACGGTGAGAACGTCGCGTGGGCCGCCCGACTCGCTGGTTGCCGGACGCTGCGCCATCGCCTGCTCGAGGCGTTCGTACCATGCAATGCTGGACTCGCTTGCGGCCCGGCACATGGCGATGAACGCTGAAGTAATTTTGGGATCGAGCCCCACTCCCGCGAACTCGGGCAGCTCGCCCAGGCCGTCCTCGATAGTCGCCCTCGTGGTTGCAGGCAGGTCGATCGTGACGTTGAAGAAGGCGTTGATGACGGCGACGATTCGTATCTCCTCCGGGATCGCCTCTCCCCGCAGTCCATCGGGATAGCCCTCGCCGTTGAACCACTCATGGTGAGCACGGACGAGAGGTGCGAGGTCCGCGAGTGAGTCGAAGCGACGCAATAATTCGGAACCGACCACCGGATGGGTCATCATGATCGCGCGCTCCTCCGAGTCGAGCCGCCGCTGCTTGTTCAGGATGCTGTCCGGGAGTCCAAGCTTGCCAAGGTCTTGAAGCAGCACCGCGTGCCGGACTCGCCGCCGGCGCGCGGCATCGAGACCGAGGTGCTGTGCCAGGCGATCGGCCAACTCAGCGCGTTCCGCCGCCCGTCCGGGCAGCTGCTCGCGAAGTGCGATGGCTCCTGCAAGCGTCTGGACGAAGGCGTCCTCCATCTGGTGCGACTGCGTCAGCAAGCGAGCGTTTTCGATCGCTGCCGCCGTCTGGTTGGCGAAAGCCATGATCGCGGGCAGATCTTCCAGCTGGAGGGCCGGGCCGATTACGGTGATCGCGCCGATGACACGATCCTGGGTGACAAAGGGAGCGGAGACGGCGCTGCGCAGGTTAAGGGTCTCGACGATCTTTCGGGCGTTAAGGGAGCGTTCGCCCGGAATCGTGCGCGCGATACCGCGCACCAGCTCCTCGGGGTCGCCGATGTACTGCGGCTCCCGGGTCCTGCATGCCCGGTTCAGCACCGGAATCTGTTCAAAGGGCAGAAAGGTCGGACCAGCCGGATGGCCGGAGAGCTGCCGGACGGTCGTACCCGACCCACCGATGTGTTCGTGAGCGATGACAAGCCCGGCGAAATCTTCGCGAGCCAGGAAGAAATAGGAGGAGAGTCCAGCCTCAGCCAGCCGCTCGCCGACGGTCTCAAAGATACGATTCCGATCGCGCAACTGAAGGGCCTCCAGGCCCGCCCTGCTCAGGGCGAGAAGCAGCGGGTCGGTGACCGGGGGGCCGGCGCTAATTGATCGTCGGAACTGGGGAAAGCCGGCTTTGACCAGCGTGGACGGCCGGAAGAACCAGACCCGCCCGATCTTTTCCGCCGGCAGTCGCCCGGCCCTCGCCTGCCGCCTGACGACCTCGGGATGCCGCCCGATGGCCGCTGCCACCTCCTGAACCGATAGCAGGCCGGCCGGGGCTGGCACCGGGGTGGCGGGTTGTTGTGTCACGCGACGGTTCACTGGTCGATGCAACGAAGGAAGGCTGCAGTTCTTACGTCGTACCTGCCGTGGAACCACTGCCTTCGGGCCCGATGCCGGAGCGTCGTACCATCCTCGTGACCGACGACAGCAGCGCCAACCGGGATCTCCTCTCGGGACAGCTTTCCACCCTCGGCTTCTGGACCGAAGCGGCCACCAACGGCGAGGAGGCCTACAACGCGGCCAGGCGGCTGATGCCGGACCTGATCCTGATGGACATCGAGATGCCTGTCATGAACGGCCACGACGCCTGCAAACGCCTTAAGAGCGATCCCAAAACGGCCGAAATCCCGATCCTGATGATGACCGGCTTCGATCCCCGTCCCGAGCGCACCAAGATGGTCGAGTCGGGCGGCGACGACCTGATCGTCAAGCCGGTCGCGATGCGCGACCTGCAGGTCCGGGTTCGGGCCTTGCTCCGCTTGAAGGAGCTCCGCCGCGACCTGCGCAGCACCCAGGAAAGCCTCCGCGAACTCGTCAAGAAAGAGGACCCCACGGAAGCGAGAGCACCATTCGATGACCGGGTGGCGCTGACCGCGCAGGCGCTGGCGCGGCTGATCGGGCTCGACGCCGAGGACCAGGAGGTGGCGTTCCACGCCGGCCTGCTCCATGACATCGGCCAGATCGGGCTCCCGGAGGAGCTGCTCAACCGACAGGGGGCGCTCTCGCCCGATGACTTCGCTCGCATCCAGCAGCACACCATCCTGGGTGCGGAACTGGCCGGACCATTCCGCCCCGCCACGGTCCTGGCGCCGGCGATCCGGCACCACCATGAGCGCTGGGACGGCAGTGGCTACCCGGACAAGCTGCAGGGGCCGGCAATCCCGATGATGGCCCGTATCGTCTCGGTTGCCGACGCCTTCCACGCCATGATCACCGACCGCCCCTACCGTGCCGCCCATACCGTCACCAGGGCGCTCGAGATCCTGGCTGCCGGCTCCGGGTCCCAGTGGGATCCTCGCCTCTGTGCCGCCTTCGCCAGCTCCTCCTTGCCGCAGCGGATCGCCGGCGTAGACGAGCAGCAAGCAAGAATCGCCTAGCCACTCCTCTAAAAACGGTCGGGCCGCCACCCGGACCGACACGCGCCGCAGGCGATCTTTAGCTCAGGGCGCGTGCCAGCCCGTCCGAACCAGGGCAACCGGAGCCTGCCGCTCCTGCGGCGGCGACGGGCCCGCGTGAGGACACCGGGGCTGGCACATGCGCCCGTGTCAGGTCACCCGGGAAGCAGGCGGGAGTAAATAGGAAAAGCCGGGGCATGGGCAAAGAGAAAAGCCGGCCCGAGGGCCGGCTTTTCCTGGTTGATAGCGCTTGTTAGTTGTAGAGGCAGCCTGCGTTGCCGGTAACCGTTCCGTGCACGGTGCCGTTGCCGTACGAGGTTGTCGGCGGGTTGCCTTCGTAGGTGAAGGTTTCGCTGACTGGCGGCGCCTGGTGCAGCAGGTTGGCGGTGAGCAGCTCGGTGACGGCAACGCCAGAGAGGTTGGCCGGTGTGGCCGTGTCGCCGCCGGTAACCGGGTAGACGCCCTTGCTGTTGTAGTAGAGGTCGGCGGCCGACTGTAGAGTGGCGCCGTCCGTCTTCATGGCGTTGCAGCTGGCGCTGGCGTTCACGCCAGAGATGTTGAAGAGCACGATGGCTGCAAGGATGCCCAGGATGGCGATAACGACGAGGAGTTCCACGAGGGTGAACCCACCCTGGTTACGCTTGCGAGCCTCGGCGAGTCTTTGCATGATCATCTTGGTTGAATACCTCCTTAATCACGTCGACTTTAGGGCCGTAACCTTGCGGGTTCTGTAAAAGTTCGCTCAGCGCAATAGCAGTTGCGTGACGGCGACAACAAGACCTGCGAGCATGGCGACCACCGTCACGAGTACCAGCAGCGGCCGATGTCCGCTCGGTTTGCTGGCCGGCCCAGAAAAGTCCACCGCTACGCGAGGGGCGCGATCAGGCCGCGACACGAACGTCACCTCCCTGTGACGGCTCGAGGCGGCTCCGCCAGTTGAGCCGCTGCAGCAGGCCGATCCCGGCCAGATGCGCCTGCCAGGGGAAACCGGAGGGCATCTTCAACGAGGGAGCCTTTGCTGGACGTACGGCAAACTCGAAACGCTGCTGGGCCCGCTGGTAGCCGTCCTCGATGAAGGCAACGCGCCCGACGAGGTGAAGCTCGGTCCTGGGTCCGATAGTGGCATCGGGAGCCGCCGTGCGCATGAAGCGAACCAGCGCGCTCACGGAAAAGGCCAGCTCCTCGAGCTGCGCGTCGATGTTGTCCGGGGCTGAGTCGAGGAGGAAGGAGCGAAAGAAGCGCGGCCGCCCCTGGACCATGAGTACCAGGGTAGCCTCGGAGGCCCCCCATTCCAGCACCAACCCATCGGCGACACGGGCGCCCCGCGCCAGCGCCAGCGGCTTGACGTCGATCCGCCCCACGCGCAGTTCGGCTTCGATGACCGCCGTGGTAACCGCGTCGATCATGTCGCGACGGGCGGCGACAAGGTAGACCAGGTGACCCGAGCGGATTGTCTGCGCGTGCCAGGCGTAGTAAACGGAGCTGGGGTC